>Ga0307966_1000004_pt1 | contig 243307 bp, 244 predicted proteins | sample OrgLakmetagen646_FD_203141 | JGI IMG/M metagenome (GOLD analysis project Ga0307966, IMG submission 203141) | Saline water microbial communities from Organic Lake, Antarctica - #646 | ecosystem: Environmental > Aquatic > Non-marine Saline and Alkaline > Saline | place: Antarctica: Organic Lake... | reverse complement strand
CTCCTATAAGCAGATATGAACATCTGCAGTATGGCGCATTGCGACGCCGGTTGGAGCAGGAGCCATCCACCCCATCAGCTGTTGGGAACCCAGCCAAACTGTGCAAAGTTCACTATCTGCGCACAGCGGAAATTCACTCACTCCCCCCGCTAACCTCCGTCAGTCCGCCCCCCGCCATCCTCACATAATCTTTCCCAAACAGCTGCGATCCTTTTCGCGGCCCGCACTGGCAAAGGACAACCGATGGCAAATCCAACAACACCCGCTTCTGAGACCACCAGACGGTTCTCATTTCCCTCGGCCTATACGATTCTTTTCGCGCTGATCGTGATCATCGCGGCCCTGACATGGGTGATCCCGGCGGGCCAATACGCGCGCGTGGCCTCCGAGGCGCTTGGCAAGGAACTCCCCGTGGCGGGGACCTATGCACCCACGGAGGCCAACCCGCAGGGCGTCTTTGACGTCATCCTTGCCCCCATCGCAGGCTTTTACGATCCCGGCAGCTATACCGCAAACGCCATCGACGTGGCCCTGTTCGTGCTGATGATCGGCGGATTTATTGGCGTGGTCACAGCCACCGGGGCCATCGACGCGGGCATCAAACGCGCCATGACCCGGCTCAAGGGCCGTGAAAAGTGGATGATCCCGATCCTGATGGGCCTGTTCGCCATAGGTGGCACAACCGAAGGCATGGCCGAGGAAACACTGGCCTTTTACGTGCTGCTGACCCCCGTCATGATCGCCGCAGGCTATGACGCCATGACAGCGGTGGCGGTGATCTTGTTGGGCGCTGGCATCGGTGTACTTGGCTCGACCGTGAACGCGTTCTCTACCGTCATTGCATCGGACGCGGCAGGTGTCCCGTTTACCGATGGGCTGATGCTGCGCTTTGTTATCCTCGGGATCACTTTTGCGGCAACCGTCGCCTATGTCATGCGCTATGCGGCTAAGGTCAAAGCCGATCCTTCCAAGTCGTTTGTCTATGATCTGAAGGCCGCGAACGAGGCGCATTTCGGCACTGCCGAGGCGGTTTCCTCTGACTTTACCGGTCTCCATAAAATCGTCCTTCTGCTTTTTGGGGCCACCTTCGCCGTGATGATCTGGGGCGTGTCCCTGGGCGGATGGTGGATGGCTGAGATGAGCGGCCTATTCCTATTCGCCGGCATTGGCATCGGCCTGATCGGGCGTCTGGGGGAAAAGGGCATGGTCGAGGCCTTTGTGGGCGGCGCGCGTGACCTTCTGGGTGTCGCGCTCATTATCGGATTGGCGCGTGGCATTGTCGTCATCATGGATGCGGGCCATATGACCGACACCATCCTGCATTGGGCGGAAGGGACGGTAGCAGACCTCAATCGGGTCGTGTTCATCAACGTGATGTACTGGATCGAAGTGGTGATGGCCTTCTTCGTACCCTCGACGTCGGGCCTTGCCGTTTTGTCGATGCCGATCCTCGCTCCGGTTGGCGACTTTGCCGGGGTCGAGCGCAGCCTGATTGTCACAGCATTCCAATCTGCGACAGGCGTCGTCAACCTCGTCACGCCCACCTCCGCCGTGGTCATGGGCGGGCTCGCCATCGCGCGCGTCCCTTATGAGCGCTGGCTTCGCTTTGTCTGGCCCGTGCTGCTGGGCCTCACCGTCATCATCATGGCCGCCCTCAGTCTCGGCGTGCTGCTGCAAGGAACCCCGACATGACCATAACCTATGGCGTCCACTCCGAAGCCGGCAAGCTGCGACGCGTCCTGGTTCATAAACCCGGTGCTGCCATGGCAAGGCTGACACCCGCCAACTGCTCTGAGCTGTTGTTCGACGATGTGATCTGGGTCAAACAGGCGCGGATCGAGCACATGACCTTCGTTGATGCGATGCGCAATCGCGGGGTCGAGGTCGTGTTCCTGCGCCAGCTCTTGACCGAAACATTGGCTGACATGGAAGCCCGACGCTGGCTGTTGGAGGCGCGGATCACCGACAACACAGTGGGCATCGGCCTTGCTGAAGATCTGATGGCCCATCTCATGGAGATCCCTGCCGATCTGCTCTCCACCATTCTGATCGGCGGGATGAGCAAGGCAGAGTTGCCGATTGCCGCCAAGGGCGTTATGGCGCCTATGCTGGACCCGGCTGATTTCATTCTGCCCCCCCTGCCCAACCACATCTTCACCCGCGATACGACTTGCTGGATTTACGGCGGCGTGACCCTGAACCCAATGCACTGGCCTGCACGGCGGTTAGAGACCCTGAACCTTGCCGCGATCTACCGGTTTCATCCGGATTTCAAGGATGCCGGGTTTGCCATGTGGTGGGGTGATCCAAAACAAGACCACGGTCCTGCCACGGTCGAGGGCGGCGACGTCATGCCGATCGGCAATGGCACCGTCCTCGTTGGCATGGGCGAGCGGACGACACCTCAAGCCGTTGGCCAGATCGCGCGTGGGCTTTTTGCAGGCGGCGGTGCAACCCGCGTCATTGCCTGCCAGTTTCCCAAATCCCGCAGTGCGATGCATTTAGATACGGTCTTCACCTTCTGCGACCGTGATCTGGTTACGGTCTTTTCCGAAGTGACCGATGCAATCCGTTGCACGAGCTTGCGCCAAACGGACCACAAGACCATTGCCGTCGAGGTTGAAACGAAACCCTTCCTTGAAGTGGTTGCCGCCGCGTTGAACATCAAAAAACTGCGCACGGTGCCAACAGGCGGGGACACCTACGAAGTCGCGCGCGAACAATGGGACGATGCCAACAATCTGCTCTGCCTCGAGCCGGGCGTTGTCGTCGGCTACGAGCGCAACGTCTTCTCGAACACCCTGCTGCGCAAAGCGGGAGTCGAGGTCATCACGATCCCCGGATCAGAGCTTGGGCGCGGTCGCGGCGGATCGCATTGCATGACCTGTCCGCTGATCCGTGACGCAATCTAGGAGTATTTTTATGCCACAGAACCTACGCGGACGCAGCTTCATTAAGCTGCTCGATTTCACGCCGGACCAAATCCGGCACCTGCTGCAACTCGCAGCCTCCCTCAAAATGGCCAAGGCGGGCGGATATGAACGCACCATGCTCGAAGGCAAGAACATCGCTTTGATCTTTGAAAAGGACAGCACGCGAACACGCAGCGGGTTTGAGGTCGCAGCCTATGATCAAGGCGCCCATGTCACCTATCTGGGCCCATCCGGTAGCCACATCGGCCATAAAGAAACAATGAAGGACACCGCGCGCGTGCTGGGCCGGTTCTATGATGGCATTGAATATCGCGGCTTTGGCCAGAAAGACGCAGAAGTGCTGGCGGAATTTTCAGGCGTGCCGGTCTTCAACGGGCTGACGGATGATTTCCACCCCACCCAGATTCTTGCCGACCTGATGACCATGAAAGAATTCACGCACAAGCATCTCTCAGATATCGCATTTTGCTTCATGGGGGATGCAGGCAATAACATGGGCTCAAGCCTGATGGTCGGTGCCGCCTTAATCGGCATGGATATTCGCCTGTGTGGCCCGCAAAGTTGCTGGCCTGATGCAGACCTTGTCACGCAATGTCGCACCATCGCCGAGACCACGGGTGCGCGGATCACCCTGACCGAGAAGCATGCCGAAGGGTTGGAAGGGGCCGATTTCGTCTATACGGATGTCTGGGTCTCGATGGGCGAACCAGACGAGTTCTGGGAAGAGCGGATCGCGCTGTTGTCGCCTTACCGCGTGACAACTGAGGTCATGGAAAAGACGAAAAATCCCTACGCCAAATTCCTCCATTGCTTGCCCGCCTTTCACAACCGCGACACCGAAGTCGGCGAAGCGACGTTTCAAAAATTCGGGATCGATTGCATGGAAGTGACCGAAGAGGTGTTTGAAAGCGCTGCATCCGTCGTCTTTGATCAGGCAGAAAACCGGATGCACACGATCAAGGCGGTCCTCGTCGCCACAATGGGGGCCTGACATGCGCATCGTTGTGGCCCTTGGCGGAAATGCGTTATTGCGCAGAGGTGAGCCGTTGACCGCAGCCGTCCAGCGGACGAATGTAAGGCTTGCAGCACTTGCGCTTGCTGATCTGGCGCGTGACCATGAAATAATCGTGGCACATGGCAACGGGCCACAGATTGGCTTGCTGGCCCTCCAAGGGGCCTCCTATGATCCTCAAGAACCATGGCCGCTGGATGTGCTGGGTGCTGAGACAGACGGCATGATTGGCTACTTGATCGAACAGGAATTGATGAACGCGCTACCAAAAGGTTCGCGCTGTGCCACCCTGCTCAGCCGTGTGGAGGTGGACCCGAAAGACCCTGCTTTTGACACCCCCAGCAAGCCCATCGGTCCTGTTTATACGGACGCACAAGCCGCGTCGGCTGTGAGCGATCACGGCTGGCAGATGGTGCAAGAAGCCACAGGTGGTATGCGCCGCATTGTTCCCTCGCCCATGCCCCTGCGCATCATCGGTTTGGACGCCATAAAGGTTCTCTTGGACGCTGAGCATATCGTCATCTGCGCCGGTGGCGGCGGCATTCCGGTTATGCGAAACACGACCGGTGAAATGGAGGGCGTCGAAGCCGTGATCGACAAGGACCGAACGTCGGCCCTTCTGGCCCTTGGCCTCGACGCAGACGCGCTTTTGCTTCTAACTGACGTACCAGCCGTCTACCGGCATTTTGGCGCGCCAAATCAGGGCGCTATCGGCACGACAACACCAGCAAAGCTTGGAAACCTCGACCTTCCGCCCGGCTCCATGGGCCCCAAAGTCGCCGCTGCAGTGGCGTTCGCAACAGCCAGCGGTAAACTCGCCGGTATTGGACAGCTGACAGATGCCCGCGCCATCCTAGAGGGTCGTGCAGGGACACGCGTTTTGGAAGAGAAGCCCGAAGCACGGCAAGGCGCGACAGATGAAACTCTGGCACAACAACCAGTCGTATCTGACGTTCGAGGCAAGGTGTGAAACTCACCCCTTTCCCAACAATCCTCAAAAACGGCGCGTCCGTTCTTGTCAGGGAAGTGACACCGACAGATCGCCACCTATTGGAGATTGGTTTCGCGCATTTGTCGGGTCGTGCGAGGTACTTCCGGTTTCTGGGGGCTCACAAAAACCTCTCCGAAAAAGAACTGGACAGGTTTACTGCCACAAATGACCTCAACCACGTCGCGGTGGGCGCTTTGCTCAGAGATGGACCAGTACCAGAACCAATTGGCATCGCGCGATATATACGCCTGCCGGATCAAAAGCATGTCGCTGAGATCGCCATTACCATTGCCGATCAATATCAGCATCAGGGACTGGGCAGTCTTCTCCTCGGCGTGCTGGCGAAATTCGCAAAGCAGGGTCGAATTACTGAGTTCAATGCCCTGGTCCACCGCGAGAACACGGCAATGCTGGGGCTTCTGGATCAATTCGGCGGCGTCCAAACAGCACTTGGGGGTGAAGATATTGAGGTTATATTTCCAGTTTCCGCCATTTCTGTGCGTGTTCCAAAGTCACCGGCTGACAAGCGCGAAGCACTGGGTGGAGTCGCCCGGGTAATTATCAACCGGACGGCGGCTAAACTCCGCCGGTTTGTGAACGTCCATCCGGAATTATCGGAAATCAATGCTCCAGACCAACCTACATCAGTGTGGGAGAACGAGGGCGGCGCGATAGTCCCGAGTGTTCGCCGAACTTAGGTGAACGTGTAATCAGTCCGGATGAGCCAAAGACACGTGGGACAGATTGTTCCGATGTCCCGTGTCCCGCGCGTTTCTCGTTTCAGGACCGTCCATCAGTTCTGCCAAACAACGAAAACTGATCATTTCGCTAGCAATGGCCCAACCTGATCCAGATAGGTCATCTCAAAATCTGCAAATTCAACCAGCCGGTCATAGTCATCAAACGTCACGAAACCATCGCGGAATGTGACCAGTCCCTGTTCGCGCAATTGCCTCAGCACTCGATTGACGTGTACGGCACTTAATCCAAGGGCATCGGCCAAAAGGTATTGTGTCAAAGGACACGCGTATCCCGCCCTGCTTCCCATACCGACAAGGGACAATCTGGCCCCAAGTTCGAGTAGGAAATGCGCCATGCGTTCAGCCGCATCGCGACGCCCGATATCGACCAGATGTTCTACCACCATCGCCTCGTCGCGGGACGCCGCCCAAAGGACCGCTGTCGCCAGCCGCGGCGTGTGCGAAAACACCTCAAGCAGGTCGGACACATGTATTTCTGTCACCTCAATGTCTTTGACAGGTTCGATGCTGTGATCCGAAAGATGAAGCAGGACGCTGCGCAACCCCAGAAAATCGCCCGCGATCTGGAAATCGACAATCTGCCGCTGCCCGTCGTGCAGCAGTTTGTACGAACAGGCCCACCCGGTCTCAAGAATGTATGCTGCATGATCCGTTTGCCCCTGATGCACCAGATCACGCCCGGCAACAAAGGTACGGCGTCGCTTGTGCAAACCGTCCAATATTGACAGTTCCGCCTCCGATAAGGCTACAAAAGCGCCCAGTTTGAGTGCGAGAGGCTTGTTCTGCATCATGGGCTCCTTTCCACACGAAATGCTGGTTTCCTATCAAAGAGAAACCCGCCGCGACTGACATGGATCAGCCCAAAGAGAAATGTTCTTTGAAAGACTGCAAGTACCGCCGCACAGGTTTCCTGCGCGCGTGCAATAATCCTGAAAGGCGAAATAGTATGGATGAGTATAGCACGAGTTCTGGCGTGGCCGCCTTATCAATCTGCGAAGCACTGCTTCTTGCGCTGAATGATGCGAAGGTTCTGCCAGAAAACGAGATCATGGGCGTTCTAAAGGATGCCGCCGCGACACATGAAAATGCAGGAGGTTCCGACAAAGAAATCCAGGAGCACATCGCGGTCGCCACCCTGATCAACAAGATCATCGCTGGCGGAAACTCTGTCCGCAGAAGGTGACTGACACGTTCCAGCCTTTTCCGGAAGCGTGGCCGCTCAAAGGGATTGGTGCCGCGCTGAAATTGACACTGACCATAGCCGTATTGAACCAACAATCACTCATCCTCGGCCACGGCTAGTATCTTAAATGGCAACCGATTCACAAAGGAACAGCAAATGTCTGAACTTATTGTCGTTGCATATGACACGCCCGCCAAAGCCGAGGCCGCACGTAACGAACTCTTTGGAATGGCAAAGGAGTATCTCGTCGAAATTGCCGATGCCGTAGTCGCGACCGCAGACAAGGATCGAAACATCAAACTGGACCAGATGATCAATATGTGGACCGTCGGCCCAACTGGTGGTGCCTTTTGGGGCCTTCTGGCGGGTCTTATCTTCTTCAATCCCTTGTTGGGTTTGGCCGTTGGGGCTGGTGCAGGTGCAATTTCAGGTGGTCTTTCTGACTACGGAATAGACGATGATTTTATGAAAGAAGTCTCTGGTGCTCTACAACCGGGCCAAGCCGCGCTGTTCATGATGATGCGGGCCGACGCGTCGGACCGCGTTATTGAGCGCCTGAGCAAAAAGGGTGGACGCATTCTGCGCACAAACCTCGATTCCGATGCCTAAAACCATCTACGCAACCATTTCGATACCAAACACGCCGAGATGGCTGAGAAACTCTCAGGAAAATAGCGCGTCCAGTGAGCACAAAAAGGATCAAGTCATCATGCAACCTGACAGCCCGCCCAGAATACCGAAAAGGCCCACGGACATCAGGAACAGTTTCCGAAACCTCGGGCTCGTCTTTGCGGCACTGGGTCTGGTTGCGATCCTTTCCCCTGTGGTGGCAACGCTCGTGGTTGAACAACTGGTCGCATGGCTCCTGGTGCTCTGGGGCCTCGCCGGTCTGGCCTTTGCCAGCAGTTTCCGCGCGATCTTTGACTGGCGCATCGCGACGCTGTTTTTCGCCGCTGTGTTCATCGTAGGGCTCACATTCGTCTTTCTCCCCGGTCGCGGCGCTGCATTCATCACTGGGTTCATCGTCATTGCATTGCTGCTCGATGGCGCTCTCTCGATCTTTCTTGGACTAAGATTGAACGGTCAGATATCAAGCTTGCGCTGGATCATCGCAAGCGGGGTTTCAGCGGTCATTTTTGGGGCGGTCATTATGGTGCAATGGCCCACAGCCTCGACATGGGTTCTGGGATTTTTGATCGGTCTGAACTTCTTATCAACTGGCACTTCGATGCTCCTGATGTCGCGTTCCTCAGGAAAGCTGTTCGTTTGACCAAGACAAAGATCTCGACCGAAAAGTTGCATTGCCATGTCTGTCAGAAGGCTTTCCCGCCGTCCCGCATACGGCCTTGGGTTTCGGTCAGACCCGGCGTTTCCGAACTGGTCAACGCAGCCTGTCCCGGTTGGGAAGCGGGCAAGCACATCTGTCGCGCCGATCTCGCAACCTTCCGTGGTGCTTATGTTGAAGCGCTGCTCGAGAGAGAACGTGGCGAATTGAGCGATCTGGACCGCCAAGTTATCGAAAGCCTGCAGTCTGGCCAATTGGTTTCGCAGAACCTGTCAGACGCGATTGAGGAATCAACGTCATTCGGGGAACGAATGGCCGATCACGTCGCCGCGTTTGGCGGTAGTTGGCCGTTCATCATTTCATTCAGCGCAATCCTGATCATCTGGATCACTGTCAATGCAATCGGGCTGATGATGCGGCCATTCGATCCCTACCCTTTCATTTTACTGAACCTCGTCCTGTCCAGTCTTGCAGCCCTTCAGGCCCCAATCATCATGATGAGTCAAAGGCGTAAGGATACCAGAGACCGGATACAGGCTGAAAATGATTACCGCGTCAATTTGAAGGCAGAACTCGAGATCAGGCAACTGCACGAAAAGATCGACCACCAATTGGCGCAGCAGTGGGACAAGCTTGCGGAATTACAACAAATCCAGATCGAACTTCTGGAAGAACGTTTGAATGATCGTCCCTAAACCGGCACTTTCACTCCCGCGCATTGTTCGCGTCCTAGAGCACCCTATTGTACGGGAAGCTGTTCCAATTTTGGTCACCAGTGTCGCTGTTTACGTTTTGCATAAGTTTGCGAGCCAAGTTCACTGGGCGGATGTGAAAGCCGATATCGCGGGAAGTTCGAAGAAAGCCCTCGGTTTCGCGCTGCTCTGGACTGTGATCAGCTTTTTTGCACTTTCCTTTTATGACGTGCTTGCCATGCGATCCGTTGCGGAGGGAAGATTTCCGGACAAGATCGCAGGGCTTGCGGGCGCAAGTGGCATCGCGATCTCGAACTTGCTGGGGTTTTCATATCTGACAGGAACAGCCGTCTGCTATCGCGTCTATGCAGCCTTGGGATTGGACCTAGCCCTTGTTGCAGGTGCAATTGCGACCTCTTGGATCGCGTTATTGATGGGGCTGATCCTGATCCTTGGCGCGTTGATGACGCTTCACCCCAAAGGTCTTTCCACGGTCCTCCCGCTCGCCAATACGACCGAAACCGTCTTGGGCGTCGGATTGATTTTGGCTCTTACAGCGCTTTTCGTGTGGCTGGCGCGGTGCCCGCGCCGCCTGTCACTTGCAGGTTTTGGGTTTGATCTGCCAGGGTTTCGTCTTTCCGGTGGATTGACCATGGCCGCCCTGTTCGACCTCACCGGGGCGGCCATGACGCTTTACGCCTTGATGCCTGCCGATCTGGTGCAAAGCTATGTCACCGCGACCGTAGCAGTCTGGGGCGTGGACCCGCGCATTGCCGACGAGAAACTTCGCCTCGCCGAGAAAGTCATCCAGGGCCGGTATTTCACCTGCATCATCGAGACCACCAATGCGGTCGAAGCGTGGCTCGGCTCCCTGCCCGACCATGTCTACGCCAATATCCGCCAGCCGCCGGTCTCGACACTGAACCTCGCCCATATGATCCCACTCTCGGCGGTCTGGGCGGGTACAGAACAGGATGATCATTTCGCGGCCCCTCCAGTTCTATTTGGCCAGACCGAAGGCTCGACCCCGTTCAGATTGTCATTGCATGTCGGCGATGTCGGGCACACATTAGTCGTAGGACCTACAGGCGCTGGAACATCGGTACTACTGGCCCTGATGGCCTTGCAGTTCCGGCGCTACGCGAGGGGCCAAATCTTTGCCCTCAATTTCGGTGGATCAATACGAGCCGCAGCGCTTGTCATGGGCGGTGACTGGTATGATCTTGGCGGCGCTTTGTCCGACGATGCGTCCGAGCCAGTCGCCCTGCAGCCCTTGGCCCACATTCATGAGGCCGCGACCCGCAACTGGGCCGCCGACTGGATCGCAAACATCCTCTCGCGTGAAGGTGTGATGATCACACCTGACGTGAAAGACCACCTTTGGTCGGCTCTCTCGTCACTGGCATCCGCAAAGATTGGCGAACGAACTCTGACAGGCCTTTCAGTGATGTTGCAATCCCAAGACCTCAAACGCGCCCTGCAGCCCTATTGCATCGAAGGCCCCTTCGGTCATCTGTTGGACGCCGAAGAAGAGCGGCTCGGCACCGCCACCGTCCAAGCTTTCGAGACGGGAGGACCGATCCGCACCGGCGCGGCTCCAGCCGTGCTCGCCTATCTGTTCCACAGGATCGAAGCCCGCCTCGACGGCTCGCCAACTTTGCTGATCATCGACGAAGGTTGGCTGGCGTTGGATGATACAGGTTTCTCAGCGCAGTTGCGCGAATGGTTGAAACCCTGCGCAAAAAAAAATGCCAGCGTCGTCTTCGCCACCGAGTCGCTCGCGGATATCGACGGCTCTAGCATCGCGCCCGCGATCATCGAGAGCTGCCCGACCCGGCTATTCCTGCCGAACGAACGGGCGCTTGAGCCGCAGATCGCCGAACTTTACCGCCGCTGCGGATTGAACGATCGGCAGATCTACATCCTCGCCCGGGCTACCCCAAAACGCGACTACTACTGCAAGTCCCGGCGGGGCAACCGGCTGTTCGACCTTGGTCTGGGCGAGATTACTCTCGCCTACACCGCGACGTCGTCGAAATCCGATCAGGCCGCGATCTCCCGGACCCTCGGCGAGCATGGGCGCGAGGGCTTCGCCTCGGCTTGGCTGCGCGAACGCGGTGTGGATTGGGCGGTCGATCTGCTTTCAAGCCTGACCAATTGCGCCCCTGTGCCATTAGCTTCGGAAATCGAACGAGCAAACCCTCAGCACCCATCAACAGGTCCCGAATTCCCCACTCAAAAGGAGACTTCACCAAGACCATCAAGAACCTCACGCTCCGCCTTGCGACAGCGCTGCTGCTCGCAGCCCCCGCAACCGCGACAATAACAGCAACACCTGCCCATGCATTCTTCGGTGGCTTCGGACGCATCGTCTACGATGCTCAGAACCACGCCGAAAATATCGGCTCTGCCGCCCGAGCACTCGAACAGATCAACAACCAGATCACTCCACTGTAGAAGGAGGCACACTTCATCGCCTATGACGTGCAGGCAATCGAGCAGGCGTTCCAAACCGACTACGGCCCGGCCTCTCTTACGGCCACCGACAAAGCGTCATCGACGGGACCCGCGAGCGCTGGCAGACCACTGTTGGTGGGTTGAAAAACGCTATGCGGGTGCAAGCCGGTGTCGTCGGCGATCTGGAGACCAACCGCGCGCAGATGTCAGCACTTATTGGCGAAAGCCAGGGCGCGACCGGCGCATTGCAAGCGACGCAAGCTGGCAATCAGCTTCTTGCCCTGCAATCGCAGCAGATCTCGGACCTGACGGCGCTGATGGCCGCACAAGGACGGGCACAAAACCTGGAATCTGCTCAGATGGCGGCAGCACATGAGCAAGCGCGCGAGCAGCGGCGGCGGTTTCTGGAACCCGGCACCGGCTACCAGCCGGGCAATGCCCAGATGTTTCAGAACTGAGGCGGGAGATGAAAAGCGCGTTCCTCCTCCGGATCCGCATTGGCGTTCTCGCCTTCATAGCTGTTCTTGGCGCACTGCTGGAGATCGTTCGTGAGGATCACATTGATGTCCGATCTGTGCGCAACGTCACAGACAGCTCTGATTCTGTCGCCGCAGAGCTGCGCCAATGTCAGTCGCTTGGGGATGCCACTTTGGACGACCAAGACTGCGCCGCCACCTCGACCGAGACCCGCCGCCGTTTCCTGAACCCGGCTCTTTCCCCAGACCCGGAGGAGTGAACCAATGGGTCGCACCGGCGTTATCGACCGCTTCCTCGAGGTCTTCAACAGCTACATCGACAGCGGGTTCGGCCTCCTGGGTGGCGAAGTCGCTTTCCTCGCCACGACGCTGATCGTCATCGACGTCACGCTCGCCGCCCTCTTCTGGGCCTTGGGTGCCGATGACGACATCCTCGCGCGGCTAATCAAGAAAACCCTCTTCGTCGGTGCCTTCGCCTATATCATCTCGAACTGGAACGCGCTGGCCCGCATTGACTTCGAAAGCTTCGCCGGGCTCGGTCTGCAGGCCAGCGGCACCGGGTTCAGCGCCACCGATCTGATGCGTCCGGGGCGCGTGGCCCAAGTTGGGCTCGATGCCGGACGTCCGATCCTCGCTTCGATCTCTGACCTGATGGGCTATGTCAGCTTCTTAGAGAATTTCATCCAGATCATCGTGCTATTGTTCGCCTGGGCCATGGTGCTGCTCGCCTTCTTCATCCTCTCCACTCAGCTCCTTATCACGCTGATCGAGTTCAAGCTGACCACGCTCGCGAGCTTCGTGCTGATCCCCTTTGGCCTTTTCGGCAAGACGGCGTTTCTGGCCGAAAGCGTCCTCGGCAATGTCGTCTCCTCCGGCGTGAAGGTATTTGTGCTCGCCGTCATCATCGGCATCGGATCGAGCCTCTTTGGCGAATTCACCGCCGGGTTCGGCGGCGATCAACCAAATATCGAAGAGGCTATGGCCGTCGTGCTGGCCGCTTTGTCGCTGCTCGGCCTCGGCATCTTTGGCCCCGGCATCGCCAACGGGCTGATCTCCGGCGGACCGCAACTCAGCATGGGAGCCGCCGTTGGCACCGGGCTTGTCGCAGGTGGCGTCACTGCCGTTGGGATGGCCGGAACAGGCATGGCGGCAAGCGCTGCTGGACGCGGCGTGGTTGCCGGTGCGCGCGGCGGGGCCGCAACGGTTGGCGGAGCGTCCGCAGCCTACACTCTTGGGTCGGCTGGACGAACTGGAGCTGCAGGCGTTGCGTCTGGGGTCGGTGGTATCGCGCGGGCTGGAACCGGTGTCGCCGCCAGCCCCTTGCGCCGAGCCGCGTCAGTCTTGAGCGACAGTGCCCAAGGCGGGGCACGGGCAGCGGTTGCGACCAGCGGCGGTGCCATCACCGGCAGCGGTAGTTCTGGAACCCCAACACCTGCGTCCAAACAACCCGCTTGGGCCGCCCGCATGGGTCGCGCACAAACCCTTCACCATGGCGCGACCGCCGCCACCCATGCCCTACGCTCCGGCGATAGCCCCGGCGGCGGCACCTCTGTCAGCCTTTCGGAAAGGGATCCCTGATGTTCACACGACCTTCGCTCAATTACGGCAAGACCCCGGAACCCGAGACGCCCTATCAGAAGGCAGCACAGGTCTGGGACGACCGCATCGGATCGGCCCGCGTGCAGGCCAAGAACTGGCAGCTGATGGCTTTCGGGTCGCTGTTTCTCTCTGCCGGACTGGCCTTCTGTATCGTCTGGCAATCCGCGCAGGGCACCGTTGTCCCTTTTCCCTTGGGTCGTCGAGGTCGACCAGCTGGGCGAGGCCCGCAGCTTGGCACCTGCCACTGCCGACTACGAGGTAACCGATCCGCAGATCGCCTATCACCTCGCGCAGTTCATCGAACGGGTCCGCGCCATCCCAGCCGACCCCATCGTTGTGCGACAGAACTGGCTGCGCGCCTAGGAATTCACCAGCGATCGCGGCGCGATGGCGCTGAATGATTATGCCCGATCCAACGATCCCTTCGCGCAGGTCGGGGAGGTTCAGATCCCGGTCGATGTCTCCAGCGTCATCCGCGCCTCGCCCGACAGTTTCCGCATCGCCTGGATCGAGCGGCGCTATCAGGACGGCAGCCTCGCGGCGACCGAGCGCTGGACGGCGATCTTGACCATTTCGGTCCAGCCACCTCGCAGCGCCGAAGGGCTCCGCCAAACCCCCTCGGCATCTATGTCCACGCCATCAACTGGTCTCGGGAGCTTGAGCAATGAGACAGCACTATCCACATCACACTGACCGCGTGCCTTTTGCTGAGCGCCTGCGCCAGCTACACCCCGCCAGAAATCGACTATGACAGTGACGTTCCGTCCTTGCCCGCCCCACCGCCACCAGTCAGCGAAGAACCCATACGGGCAATCCACACGCCACCGCCCTGGACTCCGTCGCGGGGCGGCGATGCGGATGCCGCCACCGCTGAATCCCGCGTCATTAATGCCAATGCTGCCGCAAGGGTCGAACCCCGCCGAGAGGGATATTACAACGCGATCCAGATCTTTCCCTACAGCGAGGGCGCACTTTACCAAATCTATGCCGCGCCCGGTCAGATCACCAACATCGCGCTGGAACCCGGCGAGCAATTGACCGGCGCGGGGCCGATTGCAGCCGGGGACACGACGCGCTGGATCATCGTGGACACCGAAAGCGGCAACGGTCGGACGGCCCGCGCCCACATCCTCGTCAAACCGACCCGGCCCGACATTTCGACCAATCTCGTGATCAACACCGACCGGCGGACCTATCTACTGGAACTGGACGCCAATGAGAGATCCTACATGCCGTCAGTCTCCTGGTCCTATCCGCCGGGGCGGGCGCAACCTCGCCCAGCAGGGATCCAGCAACCCATGATCCCGCCTGTGAGCCACCTCACCTATCGCTATAGGCTGCAGGTCGAGGGAGATACCCCGCCTTGGCGGCCGGACAGCGTGTTCGACGACGGCCGTCGCGTCTATGCCGTTTTCCCGCGCGGCATCGTTCAGGGCGTGATGCCGCCCCTCTTCGTGATTGGGGTCGATGGGAGCGCTGAACTCGTCAACACCCGCGTGATCCGCAACATCCTGATCGTGGACCGGCTCTTTGCCGCCGCGTTACGGCTCGGAGGTGACGATCAGCAGATGGTCAGGATCGTGCGCACAGATGGGAGGCCGCGCCCATGACCACGTCAGCCTCAGGCACCGGTGCGCCGCCTACCAACCCTACTGATCCCTTCCGGTTGCGGCCCGATCCACCCCGCGTCGTGCGCCTGTCCCGCAAGGTTCTCGGCGGCCTCGCCGTCATCACAACCATCGGCATCGGCGGCGCGCTGATCTTTGCCTTGCAGGACCGCCCGGCCCGAGATCGCCCCGGTGAGCTCTTCACCGCCGAAAACCGCCCCACCGCCAACGAGCTACGCCGTCTGCCTTCGGATTACAGCGGCATCCCGCAACTCGGACCCGCGCTGCCCGGAGACCTCGGACGCCCGATCCTACGGAGCCAAGACGCGGGTCAATCCGTGTCGGACCGCCCATGCCGGGACCGGATCCTGCCCAGCAACGCCGTATGGCCGAAGAAGAGGCCGCTCGCATCAGTGCGGTTTTCTTCGCAACGCAATCACCAACCTCGCCATCGGGCTTCGCGGTACCAAGCGCCGAATATCCAGGCAGCTTTACCCGACCACAACCGGGCGGTGGCGCACAAACTGATCAAGATCACCAACTCGCCTTCCTCAATGCCCCCGTCGACCGTCGCATCGTTGCCCCAGATCGCGTCACGCCAACGGCATCGCCTTACGTCCTGCAGTTGGGGTCCGTCATTCCCGCCGCCCTCGTCTCGGACATTCGCCCTAACTTGCCGGGGCTGATCGTCGCTCGGGTAACGCAGAACGTCTACAACAGTCCGTCAGGCCGTTATCTTCTATTGCCACAAGGATCTCGCCTCATTGCAGAATATGACAACGGCGTCGGCGTCGGCCAGCGCCGCATCCTGCTTGTCAGGACACGGATCATCTTGCCCGATGGCCATTCCATCGTCCTGGAACGGCAACTTGGAGCAGGTGGCGCCGGAGTTGCAGGGCTCGAGTACGGTGTCGATCACCCTTGGGCTGGCCTGTTCAGGGCGCTGCACTCTCGACGCTGCTCAACATCGGTGCCGAACTGGCAGCGGACGATGACGGGCCCCATCGCCAGCGCCATCCCCAGTGGCGCAAAGGATACGATCGGCGATGCAGGTCGTGAGATTGGGCGTCGTCAGATTGATACCCCGCCGACCCTGACGATCCGGCCAGGGTTTCCGGTACGCCTGATCGTGACCCGCGATTTCATGCTAGAACCACAAGGAGGCCAGTGATGACCAAATTGAAACTCGGCGCTTTGCCAGACGACAAACCAGTCAAGCTGACAGTAGAACTGCCAGCACCCGTCCATCGCGACCTGATCGCCTATGCAAAGGTGCTGGAGCGAGAAACCGGCCAACCCATCAAGGACCCCGCGAAATTGATTGCGCCAATGGTCGAACGCTTCATGGCAACGGATCGCGGCTTTGCAAAGCTGAGGCGCTTACAAGCAAGTGCGAATTCGCCGGCCAGAAAGGCTGACTAACGCAAACGACACCTTGCTGAATCGCTTCTTCGGCAAATCAAACGCATTCTGAAAATCCAGCAGCTTTCATCTGGAACCATGACATCGGCTCCGGAAGGAGACGATCAATCTGGCTTAATGACAGTCTCATTGCAGTTCACGTATTGATTTCCCATCCTACCTTGCCGTTTGGCATGTTGGAAACTTGGCAGGTTCAAATCAGAATGAAATCCAACCCCGCATCAGGATGAATCGTGTTGCTTCCCGATAGTTCCCGAACGTAAGATAAAAATGAAACCGACGAAAAACCCAATAATTTCAAAAACCCTGGTGTTTGACGGATATTCTGACGGTAAATACGAATGGGAAATATTTTTTACATATGAAGATCAGTGCCTTAAGATGCCAATTGATAATCGAATGGGAATGACACACCGCTCTGCGCCCGGGGAAGCGCCTGCGTGAACGTGCTGCTCAAAGCGGCGCTGTGGATGACGGGCAGCATCGCGTCCTTCTCTTTCATGGCGGTGGCCGGGCGGACGCTGGCGGCGAATTACGATACCTTCGAGATCATGCTCTACCGCAGTGTCGTCGGCGTGATCATCGTCGTCTCCATTGTGGCCCTGCAAAACCGCTGGTCCGAGCTGCGCTTTGACCAGTTCGGACGCCACATGGTGCGCAATCTGTTCCATTTTTCCGGCCAAAACCTGTGGTTTTATGCCGTTGCGGTGGTGCCTTTGGCGCAGGTCTTCGCGCTCGAATTCACCTCACCGCTTTGGGTGGCTGTGCTCGCGCCGCTGATCCTTGGGGAAAAGATGACCCGCATGCGCGGCTTCACCGCGATGCTGGGTTTTGTCGGCATTCTCATCGTGGCGCGCCCCAGCGTGGCCACCTTCGAGATCGGCCTGCTGGTGGCGGCCATGGCCGCTATTTTCTTTGCGATGACCAATATGCTGACAAAACGTCTCACGCGGGATAATTCCATCAGCTCGATCCTGTTTTTCCTCACCACCATTCAGCTGGTCTTTGGCCTCGTCACGGCGGGCTATGACGGCGATATCGCTTTGCCGACCGCAGCCAGCTTTCCAAGTCTGTTTCTGGTCGGATGCGCGGGGCTTCTCGCACATTTCTGTCTGACCAATGCGCTTTCCATCGCGCCTGCCACAGTGGTCGTCCCGCTCGATTTCGCGCGCCTGCCGGTGATTGCCATCGTCGCGATGCTTGTGTTCGACGAGCCGTTGGAGATCTGGGTTTTCGTCGGCGCGGTTGTGATCTTCGCAGCCAACTACCTCAACATCTGGAACGAGACGCGCAAGCGACAGCTGCTGTAAAATTAATCTCTTTACGTATGGTCACCATTGTATTGAGCGGTGCTGGTATGCGTCTTCGTGCGCACTGGGGAGTGCAGAAAGCGCCTGGGTTAACGAGTTTCTGGGAGGAAATATGAGATATTTGGGATGGGCCACAGCAGCACTGCTGGGCACGACAGCCGTGGCGACCGCCGGCGGGCTGGATCGTTCAGGTCAGGATATTGGCATCCTGTTCGGGAGTGGCAATCTTTTCGAGCTGAGCTTCGGCGTCGCGCGGCCAAGCCTCGACGGTGTCGAGAACGGCTCGACGCGGACGAACAATTCGATCAGCAACGTGGCCGAGAACTTCAACATTCTGGGCGCGGGCTTGCGCTATGATCTTAGCCCGGAATTTTCCGTGGCACTCATCGTAGATGAACCTTATGGCTCCGACATCATTTACCCCGGCCTGTCCGCGGCCTCAGCCCTCGGTGGCACCTCTGCGATCGTGGACAGTTTTGCCATCACCGCCTTGGGTCGCTACAAATTCAACGACGCGGTCAGCGTGCATGGCGGCTTGCGATATCAGGAGATCGAAGGAGACGTGACGCTTGGCGGGTTGGCCTATGGACCACTTAACGGCTACCGCGCGGACATGGCCTCCGACGGGGCCGTCGGCTATCTGATCGGTGCCGCGTTCGAGCGTCCTGAAATCGGTCTGCGCGTCGCGCTCACGTATAACTCAGAGATCACCCATGATCTGCCGACCCAAGAGACCGTGGGCGGCACCCCCGTCGCCTCACCGGGCATCACGGAAGTGACCGCACCCGAAAGCCTTAACCTCGAAATGCAGACGGGCATCGCCGCAGACACGCTGCTGTTCGGCTCGGTCCGCTACGCGCGCTACAGCGATACGATCGTGGCGCCCGCGTTCTTTGATTCGCGCGTGGAGCCGGGCACGCCGGGGTCGAGCCTCACGGACATCGAGGACAGCACCGACTATGAGATCGGGATTGGGCGGCGTTTCACCGAGAAGTTCTCGGGCTCCATCGCGTTCGGCTACCAGAGCAGCGGCGATGACCTGGTCTCACCGCTCGCACCAACGAATGGCGCGCGCTATGTGTCCTTGGGTGGGGCTTATGCGGTCAGCTCGGCCATCACGCTCAGCGGCGGCATCCGCTATACCGAGTTCGGCAATGCGCAGCCCGAGACCGGAACGCCGGACACCGCACGGGCAAACTTCAACGACAACTCTGCCGTCTCGGCGGGTTTCAAAATTGCCTATACCTTCTGAGGTTACGCAAGAAACGGATCGCGGCGGGCCTGCCAAGCTGCTAGGCCCGCCGCATGACGACAGACCAACGCAGCATCAGTACGCAGGCATGGGTCCTGATGTTGGCCCTTGCCGCGCTGTGGGGGGCCTCCTTCCTTTCCATTCGCATCGCCCTTGACGAGGTCCCACCACTCACGGCGGTCGCGCACCGCGTGGGCTGGGCGACGCTGGTGCTGTGGATCTATGTTTGGGCGCGCAGGCTGCCCCTGCCGCGCGGGCGGCGCGTCTGGATCGCCTTTGCGGGGATGGGCATCTTGAACAACGCTCTCCCCTTCTCGCTCATGGCATGGGGCCAGCTTTATATTCCCACCGGTCTCACCTCCATCTTCAACGCGGCGACCGCGATCTTCGGCGTGCTGGTCGCGTCCGCACTGCTCGCGGACGAGCGCCTGACGCCCCGCAAGGCGATGGGTGTCGCGATAGGCTTTGCCGGGGTGGTGACGGCCATCGGCGTGCAAAGCCTGCGCACCTTCGATATCACGTCACTGGCGCAGCTGGCCGTGCTTGCGGCCACCGTCTCCTATGCATTCGCCGGCGTATGGGCGCGCAAGCGGCTCTCTGGCCTTGGGCCACAGGTGGCGGCAGCCGGTATGCTTACCGCTTCGACGCTCATCATGGTGCCGCTTGCCTGGATCATTGACGGACCAATCCGCCTCGATCTGCAACCGCGCACGATTATGGCAATCGCCTATTACGCGCTGGGGGCCACCGTGTTGGCCTATCTGCTCTATTACCGCATCCTGACCCTCGCAGGCAGCGGCAACGCAATGCTCGTCACGCTGATGATCGCGCCCATCGCGATCGTGCTCGGCGCGCTGGTGCTGGGGGAAACGCTGACACCCAACGCCTACAAGGGGTTCATCTTGCTCGCCGCGGGTCTGGTGATCATCGACGGCCGCTTGATTGACCGGCTGCGCGCCGCGCGCTAGGGAAGGTCAGCGACAGCCCGGAGGCTCCCATGCTCTACCCCGACGCAAAAAGCTGGCGCGCGGCGCCGCGCAAATCCGTGCTGTTCTTCGGCATGTCCGGCTTGGGCAAAACCCATGTGTCCAAGACATTGGTGCAGCAGGGCGGCTGGTTTCACTATTCCATCGATTACCGCATCGGAACGTCCGGCATGTACCGCCATATCAAGGATAATCTCATCGCCCACGCCATGAGCGATCCGTTTCTGGCCGACATGCTGCGCGCCGATGCGATGTATCTTGAGCCGATCGTGCACAACCATGACCTGAGCGCCGTTTCCGCCTATCTGGGCAAACCGGGCGATCCACAGCGCGGCGGCCTGCCCATGGCGGAATATTCCCGCCGCCAGGCCCAATTTCGCGAAGCAGAGGTTGCCGCACTCACCGACACGCCCGCCTTCATCGCCCGCGCACAAGATCTCTACGGCTATCCGCATTTCATCTGCGATTCCGGCGGCTCCATCTGTGAATGGATCGATCCCGACGACCCGCATGATCCGCTGCTGGCCAAGCTGGCCGAGCATTGCCTGCTGGTCTGGATCAAGGGCGACGAAGCCCACGCGCAGGAGCTGATCCGCCGATTTGACCTCGCACCCAAACCGATGGCCTATCAGCCGGAGTTTCTGGCGCGCGTCTGCGCGCAGTATCTGGCGCAGAACACCTGCGATGAGGCGGATGTCGATCCCGACTCATTCATCCGCTGGACCTACGCTCAGGCGCTTGCACATCGGCAGCCACGCTACAGTGCCATGGCGCGCCACGGCGTGACGGTGAGCGCGGAGGAGGTCCATGCGGTCATTTCCACACAGGATTTTGAAGACCTCATCGCCTCCAAGCTCTGAGAGCGGGCCCGGCCGCCCTTGAGGATCACCCCGCCGCCTCTATCTGTGAGCTTCGAGTCAGAAAGAAGTATTTCAAGCAATGCCCATCAAAATTCCCGCCGCTCTGCCCGCCTACGAAGTCCTCACCCGTGAGGGCGTGCAGGTCATGGACGAGGATCAGGCCGCACGGCAGGACATTCGCCCCCTGCGCATCGCGCTGCTCAATCTGATGCCCAAGAAAATCCAGACCGAAAACCAATTCGCCCGCCTGATCGGGGCAACGCCGCTCCAGATCGAGCTGACGCTGCTGCGCATGTCCGATCACCAGACCCGCAACACCGCCGCCCAACATATGGAAAGCTTCTACCGCCCCGTCTCGGATGTGTGGGAGGAGAAATTCGACGGCCTCATCATCACCGGCGCCCCAATAGAGCATCTGGATTTCGAGGATGTGGATTACTGGGCTGAGCTGAAACGCGTCATGGACTGGACCCAGACCAACGTGCAATCGACCATGGCTGTCTGCTGGGGCGGGATGGCGATGATCAACCATTTTCACGGTGTGAAAAAACACATGCTGGATGCTAAGGCTTTCGGCTGTTTTCGCCACCGCAACCTCGCCTCCGCGTCGCCCTACCTCAACGGGTTTTCCGATGACTGCGTGATCCCCGTCTCACGCTGGACCGAGATCCGGCAGGATGAGGTAGACGCGGTGCCTGAGCTCAAGACCCTCCTGGGCAGTGACGAAGTCGGCCCCGCCCTCATCGAGGATCCCGCCCACCGCGCGGTCTATATCTTCAACCATTTCGAGTATGATCGCGAAACGCTCAAACAGGAATACGACCGCGACATCGCCGCAGGCAACCCCATCAACGTGCCCGCAAACTATTACACCGATGATGATCCGGCGCTGCCGCCCGTGAACCGCTGGCGCAGCCACGCGCATTTGCTCTACGGCAACTGGATTCAGGACATCTATCAAACAACGCCTTATGACATTGCAAAAGTCGGTCACTAGAATGCTGCTCATCGCCGCCCTGATCCTCGTGTTCATCCTGGTGGTGCAATGGCGCGCAAGCGCACGCGAGGCGGCAGCGGCGGCTGCGTACCCGCCGCAGGGCCGCGTCATCGATGTGGACGGCACGCCCGTGCATGTACTGATAGAGGGCGCAGGGCCCGATCTGGTGCTGATCCACGGCGCCAGTGGGAATGTGCGCGACTGGACCTATGCTTTCGCCGACCGTGTCTCCGACCGGTACCGCGTGATCATGCTGGACCGTCCCGGCCTGGGCTGGACCGGGCGCCTGCCGGGAAATTCGGGGCCATGGAACGCGCGCGCGGAGACGCCGATGGAACAAGCAGAACTGCTGCAAAAAGCGGTTGAAATCGTCGGGGTTAATCGGCCCATCGTAGTGGGCCATTCGTTTGGCGGCGCCGTGGCCATGGCCTGGGCGCTGCGCCAACCTGACGAGACGGGCGCGGTCGTCATGCTGGGTGCCGTGTCAAACCCATGGCCGGGCAATCTGGGCTGGACCTATACGGTCAATGGCTCTGCGTGGGGCGGCGCGCTGGTGGTGCCGGTGCTTTCGGCCTTCGTTCCTGCCAAATATATCGACGACACGGTCGAGACGATCTTCGCGCCGCAAGATGCGCCGCCCGGCTATGCCGCCCATGTGGGTGCGGGCCTCGTGCTGCGCCGTAAAAGCCTGCGCGCCAACGCTCAACAGGTCAATTCACTCTACCCCCATATCGTGAAAATGTCCCAACGATATCAGAGACTAGACCTGCCTCTGGAGATCGTCCACGGCGATGCGGATACCATCGTCCCGCTCAGCGTCCACTCCGAGCCGCTGTCAAAACAGGTCCCCGGTGCCGTGCTCACCGTGCTGCCCGGCGTGGGTCATATGCCCCAGCACGTGGCCCCCGACGCGGTGGAGGAGGCCATCGACCGTGCCGCCACCCGCGCGGGTTTGCGTTAACCGCCTTAACATCGCATATTGCCACGAGTTTACCGAGGAGCCCCCCGCCATGCAGCTGCCCTTTGATGGCGCGATCAGCGCGTTTTACGATGATGATGCGACTGAACAGGTGCGCGAGGCGATTAAATCATCGAAGAAGGGGCAGATGCTGTCGCCCTCCTTTCCCTACCCTCACCGCATGAAGCGCAAGAGCTACGAGCGCGAGATTGCAGCGCTCCAGGTCGAATTGGTGAAACTGCAATCTTGGGCGCGCGAGAGCGGCACGCGCATCGCCATGGTGTTCGAAGGGCGCGATGCGGCCGGTAAGGGCGGCACAATCGGGCGCTTCCGCATGAACCTCAATCCGCGCGCCGCCCGTGTGGTCGCGCTGAGCAAACCGACGGAGACGGAGCGCACCCAGTGGTATTTCCAGCGCTATATCAAACACCTGCCCGCTGCCGGTGACATCATCTTTTTCGACCGCTCGTGGTACAACCGCGGTGTGGTCGAGCCTGTGTTCGGCTTTTGCACGCCCGAGGAGAACGCCCAGTTTTTCGACCAGGTGCAACCGTTCGAGCAAATGCTGGTGCAGGACGGCGTGCATCTGTTCAAGTTCTGGCTCAACGTCGGTCGCGCGGAGCAATTGCACCGAATGCTCAAGCGCGAAAGCGATCCGCTCAAACGGTGGAAACTGTCGGGCATAGACGTGAAGGGGTTGAAGCTTTGGGACGAATACTCCGCCGCAATTCGCGACACACTCACGCGCAGCCACACCGACCACGCGCCCTGGACCGTCATCCGGTCCGATGACAAGCGCCGCGCACGGCTGAATGCGATCCGTTTTGTGCTGCACCGCTTCGACTATACCCACAAGGAAATCGATGCGATCGGTGCAGTAGACACGTCGATTTGCGGCGGACCCGACATCTGGGATGCCTAAACGCGGATACCATCACGGTAACTTGCGCCAGGCGCTAGTGGATGCCGCGCTACAGCTCATTGAGCTGCGCGGCCCCACCGGTTTCACCCTATCGGAGGCGGCAAAACAGGCGGGCGTCACCCCCGCCGCCGTCTACCGCCATTTCGAGGGCCGCGAGGACCTTATCGCGGAGGCGGCCCTGCAAGGCTATGAGATTTTCGGCGACCTGATGGAATATGCCTATACCAGCGGCCAACCCTCGGCATTGGCGGCGTTCGAGGCGACCGGTCGGGCCTACCTCGCCTTTGCCCGCCGCTATCCCGGCCACTACATCGCGATGTTCGAGAGCGGCATTTCCGTGAACCGGACTGCCGCACTGGCCAGTGTGGCCAACCGGGCCAATGGCGTGCTGGAGAAGGCCGCAACCGATCTGAGCCAGCATATCCCGGCCCACAAACGCCCGCCCGCGTCTATGTTCTCCGCCCATATCTGGGCCATGAGCCACGGCGTCGTCGAGCTGTTCGCACGCAACTCGCCCGGTCGTGCATCACCTTTCCCACCCGAGGATCTGCTCGAGACGGGCATCGGAATCTATCTGCGCGGTTTGGGATTGATCGCACCTGATGAGTGACCGGCGCCGGAGCGTGCAGCCGCAAACAGCTAACTTGGCTATGCGTTCGTGCACCGTGAGAATGCTCCTCAGAAGGCCGCGTTCGAATGCTTGGCACATTACGTTCCGCCCGAAGCGCCCCGTATTGCTTAAAAAGGCATGACAAAACGGTATCTTTCCAGATCGGGGCCCGCGCCGCGACATTTGTAAAGAATCGTAGCACTTGCAACTGCTCAACTACTTCCCAGGATTTGGAAACAATTATAACCTCAGATTGGCGCTGTTGCCGCAGCGGAAGACGGCCTGCCAAATCTGCCCCACCTTATACCATTTGCCTTACTTTCCACTCATTCTCATGACTTTGTCGTTTCAAATTCCGGTGGGCCGTGCGGACGGAATTCGCGACACGTTTTGAGTGAGATATAAATGAAACAGTTTCTAACCGCTGCCGCCCTCGTTGTTTCAGCGAGCAGTGTAAATGCCACTACCATTGATTTTGACTCCAATTTCGGTGCTGCCACAAAACATGGCGACGTCTTTGCCGCATTCGATTTTGGCGGCGGAATCACCGGATCGGTTTCGGTTTTCAACCGTAGGTCAAATTCCGTTGGTGAGGCCCGGATTTTCGACACGACCCTCTCGGGCACATCTGATGATGACCTTGAGGGGCCGTTTGAAAACGCGCTCCTGTCCGGCGACATTAGAACTTTCGGCAAATCCCTGATCATTCAGGAGCGCGCGGGCGTGGCCGACAGCAATGCGGACGATGAGGCCAAAGGCGGCACGATCACCTTCAACTTCGACAGCAAGGTCAGGCTTGATGGTCTTGTCTATCTCGATGGCGAGAGAGGCGTTTCCATTTCGACAGGATCGACCTTTCTGGGCGGTTTCGGAAATGGCGGCAGCGGTGATCACCTCTTCCGGATCATCGACTTTACCGGGACGGTTGCCGCGAACGGGATCACATCCATCGAGGTTGATTTCATAGGCTCCGGCGCGATCGGCGCACTTCAGGTTGCTGCGGTCCCCTTGCCTGCCGGTCTGCCGCTGATGCTTGCGGCGCTCGGCGGTCTCGCGTTGGTCCGGCGCCAGGCGCCGCGACGGGCCTAGTCCGATAGAATACCGCCGGTTGACTGCGTTATAGGCACCCAAATGAAAAAGGGCCGCACTGTAATGTGCGGCCTTTTCGTATGTCTGCATCTGAAGGCTTAACGCTTGGAGAACTGGAAGCTCTTACGCGCTTTGGCCTTACCGTATTTCTTACGCTCGACCACACGGCTGTCGCGGGTCAGGAACCCTGCCGCTTTGAGTGCTGCACGGTGGGAGGGGTCAAACAGCTGGAGCGCTTTGGATACGCCGTGCTTGACCGCGCCCGCCTGGCCGGACAGACCGCCGCCTTTGACCGTCGCATAGACGTCAAACTGGCCGTCGGTGCCGGTAATACCGAACGGCTGTTGCAGAATCATCTGCAAAACGGGGCGCGCAAAATATTCATTCTGCGGCTTGCCGTTCACCACGACCTTGCCGGAGCCGGGCTTGATCCAGACGCGGGCGACCGCATCCTTACGCTTGCCCGTGGCATAGGCACGGCCGAACTCGTCTTTTACGGGCTCTCGCGGGGTCAGCTCGACTTCCGGGGTGGCCTCGATACCGGCAACAGATGCGAGATCTTCGAGTGTGTTGATTTCATCAGCCATGCTCATGCGCTCCGTGTGTTTTTCTTGTTCATGGACGCCACGTCCAGAACGGTCGGCTCTTGGGCCTCATGGGGGTGCTCGCCACCCGCATAGACGCGCAGGTTGGTCATGATCTGGCGGCTTAGACGGTTGCCGGGCAGCATGCGCTTGACGGCCATGGTCACGATCCGCTCGGGGTGCTTGCCCTCGAGGATATCGGCCTTGGAGCGTTCCTTGATCCCACCGGGGTGGTTGGTGTGCCAGTAGAACATCTCTTCACGTTTCTTGCCGGTCATCTGGATTTTCTCGGCGTTGATCACGATGACGTTGTCGCCGCAATCCATGTGAGGGGTGAAGGAGGGTTTGTGCTTGCCGCGCAAACGCATGGCGATGACAGAAGCAAGACGGCCCAACACGATGCCTTCGGCGTCGATGATGATCCATTTCTTGTCGATGTCTGCCGGTGTTGCAGAAAAGGTTTTCATAGTACGGTAATCCCGCTGGTCAGGTGAGGGGGCGATGCCCCGATGCGATGGATGGCTTATACGCGCAGTACGGCGCGGGTCAAGCGGCTTGATACCTATTAAATCGTTCGAAAACAGTACCTTAATATTACGGTATTATTTTACCCCAATAGAATTGCGCCTAGGGCCCCCCCTTTTGGCCCGTAGCGGAAGTTTACCGGTGCACTCCGGGGCGAAATGCATGATATTGCGCAGCGATGATAGAACACTCCGCCCCGTTACTGGCAGGTCTTGCCCTTTTCGCCTTCTCGACGCTTATCGGGGTGATGCCCATGCGCAAGCTGATCGAAGTGCGCGAGGCACAGCATGAGTTGCGCGCAGGATCGGCCAGCCGCCTCCGTCAGATCACCGGTTGGACCATAATCGCGTTTTGGCTCATGACGGTTTGGTTTTTGTCCACGATATTGGGAGATTGGACCGTTGGCGGCGATCTGGACGGCGCGATCGCGCGGTCCTGGCTGCGCCTGCGCATCTTGCTGGAGATTGCTGCGGCGTTGGGCGAACAGTGAGCGATGCTGCTGATCACTCCGCGCTGCACTGTGCCGCCTGCGCAGGCCAGTGTCATTATGCGCCCGATCGGCGCGCGCTGGAGTGTCTGAGCTGCGGCGAGGTCTATGATCTGGCAACCCCAGACGATCACCTCGCGGCGCAGGAGTTCCCCCATGATCCGAACCAGACCGATGATGATCCACCGATCCTGAACACGGCGCAAGGACACCAATGCCGCAATTGCGGCGGCGAAGTGATGTTCACCGGCCCTGCCCTGTCAGAGGCCTGCCCCTATTGCAACGGACCCATGGTCCTGCACAACGGCGATGCGGGGTACGGGACCATGGCGCTTGTTCCGTTTCAGGTAACGGTGGCACAAGCGCAAGGTGCGGTACACCGCTGGGCCACATCGCGAATCGCCGCTCCCGGCGATCTGGGTGGTATCGTGGCGCAGGCCAGCGTTGCAGGGCTCTACGCGCCGTTCTGGACCTTCGACAGCCGTGAGGCGTTGGAATATTGGGCAAGATACACCAGCGGCAGCGGCGACAACCGGCGCACCCATTCGACCAAAGGGCGCATGGATGTGGTGTTCGACGACCTGCTAATGCCCGCCTCGCCTCATGTGACCCCGCTCATCCGCGACGGCATCCTCCATGACTTTGACCCCGGTGCGCTGCGCCCTTACCGCGCGGGCTACCTGTCAGGCTTCGCCGCCGAGCGGCATCATCAGAGCGTCGCACAGGGTCTCGTGGCCAACGCCCCCGATAAAGATCTTCTGATCCGCAACAAGATCAAGCAGAAGGTCGCGAAACGCGGCGTGCATTCCATCCGCTACCTGACGGATACGACGGGCATCCACTATCGCCGCATCCTGCTGCCGGTGTGGATCCTGCACTATACCTATGGGGGGCGGGCCAAGAAAATCGTCGTGTCCGGCATCGACGGGCGCACCTATGGCGAGCGGCCTTTTTCCATCTGGAGGATGGCGGCTTATTCCGCCGCCTTCACGGCTGCTGCCATGGCCCTCGGTGTGTTTTGGGGGGCTGCGGGTCTGCTCTAGACGCTGATCTCACTCGGTGGGTCGTCGAGCAGGTCGCGCAGGCGGTCCATGGCGGCCTTGAAACTGGGCAGGCTCACGCCCGCGTTGATGGCCATGCGCACGGCATGGGGGCTCTGCGCGTGGCGTGCGGCGAATTCTTCCGCCGCACGCACCCGCACACCGCGCGTCTCCGCTGCGCGGCAGAAGGCGGAGGCCCGCCAGCCTTCGGGCAAGTTGAGCCAGACGAAGGGCACATCCGCGCGCCAATGCAGATCGTAGGCGCCGAGCGCGTTCACCGCAGCCTTGACGTAGGTCTCGATCCCCTCCCGCGTGCGCGCCATGACCGCGTCGATCTGCGGATGCACCAGCAGGCCTGCCGCTAGATCGGTGATCGGGGTGGCGAGGCCGAAAAACCCGTGCTCGGCCGCGCGGTGCAATGCCTGCGTGTGCGCACGCGGACCCACGGCACAGCCGATGCGCAGCGCAGGCGTGATCGATTTGCTGAGCGATGTGATATACCAGCTACGCTCCGGCGCCAGCTGGCGATAGGAGGGAGCTTGTGCGGCGCCTATCCTGTAGCAATCATCCTCCACGATGTGCAGGTCGAACCGGCGCGCCACCTCCACGATCTCGCGCCGCCGCGCGAGCGGACTGAAGCCGCAGGTGGGGCTGTGGACCTCTGGCGAGGTGCAGATGATCTGCCCTTCGGGATACCGCTCGGCGGTCGCGGCGAGCGCTGCGGGGCAAATGCCGTCTCCATCCATCGCGACCGGCACCACATCGGCGCGCAACGTGTCCGCCGCACGACGAAACCCGGGATAGCACAGCTCTTCGACGAAGATGACAGGACGGCGTCCCTTCAGCAGAGTCTGAAAGATCAGCATGATCGCGTTCTGGCCTCCGTGCGAAAGCACGATGTCGTCCTGTCCAAGCGGCCCGAGCGGCGTGTCGCGCAACCAATGCAGCATCGCTTCACGTGCAGGCTGCGCACCGCGCCGGGACGGATAGTGCATCACACCGGAAGGCGGATCCTGCGCGATGCGCGCCATTACTTCGCGGATCAGCTGCGCCTGTCCGCCGTCAGGCAGATGCGGCGAGAAAAGATTGACGTCATGGGTATCGCCGCCGGTCAGGTGAGGGATCACATCCATCTCCATCAGGTTCAGCGGCGGCTCCACAGGCGCGGCTGCGACGAAAGTGCCGCGCCCGACCTCGGCCCTGAGGGCCCCCTCGTCGGTGAGCACGGTATAGGCGCGCGCCACGGTGCCCGGCGTCATGCCCAGTAACCAGCCCAGCTCGCGCACCGGCGGCAGCTTGTCCCCCGGTCCCAACGCCCCTGCCGCGATGGCGTCGCGAATGGACTGGACCACCGCGCGGTACTTCGGCTTGATCTGCGGGTCCAGCGTCGGCGTCCAAATTGTATCCATTACAATATTTCCATAGATCAGTTTGAATTTGTATTGTACCCCTATTCATGGCAATACTGCCAAATTGTGTCAATACAATTTACAACAGGAGATTTACCCATGACACAGACCGCGATCCTGACCAACGACGCCCTCGCCGTTTTGAATGCGAGCCGCAGCATGCCCCTCATGGCGGTCCTGAGTGTCAAATTCGCCGCGTCTGTAACGCTCTGGGTCACCCGCAGCCACAGCCGCCGCGCGCTTCAACAGCTTGAGCCGTGGCAGCTGCGCGATGTGGGACTTACACCTGAGGCGGCTCGGACTGAGGCGCGCAAGGTGTTCTGGCAGGCGTGACATCCCCGTGGCGCCACGCCAGACTTCTTCACTTGGGCAGGGTTCATCCCTGCCCTTTTTTGATACAATCTTCCCCGCTGCCGCGAGAGTGTGCGGCTATCCCACCACGACCGGCGGGATTGCGTAGGTCATGGTGGCCTGCGCGACCGGCTCCGGCATACCTTCCGAATAGATTAATACGTGCGACACCGACAGCTGGCGTCCCAGCTTGAGCAGTTTCGCCGTGGCGATCAGATCAACCCCCGCGCGCGGTTTGCGCATAAAGTCCATCGAACAGTTCGTCGTGACCGCCAAAGCCTGCGGCCCGATCATCGCCAGCGTGGCGACATAGGCCGCCACATCAGCCAGCGCAAACATCGAGGGCCCGGAGATCGTGCCGCCGGGGCGCAGATGCTTGTCCGTGATGATGAGGCGCATGGTGATTTCGTTGGGCTTGACCTCCTCAACGCCAAAGTCGTCGGCCACCTGCTCGAACACCTCGCGCAGAAACGCCGTCAGCGCCGACGCATCCATTTTCACGTCCCCCGTCATAGCCATGCTTCTCCTCCTCGCTCGCGTACGGGTAGAGTTGCCGCATCACGAGGAGCGCGCAAGATGGCAATTCTGGAAGTAACGCAACGGGACGCGGTCACGCATATCACGATGAACAGCCCCGAGCACTTCAACGCGTTGAGCGCGGAAATGCTCGCCGCGCTGCAAGAGACGCTGGACGGGTTGGCCCGCGATCCAGCGTGCCGTGTCGTCACCCTGTCGGGCGCGGGTAAGGCGTTCTGCGCGGTGCACGATTCGCGCCAGATGCAGACGATGCGCCAGAATGAAGATGAAGGTGCTGCGGCCTTTGCCGATCTTCTCGCGCGCTGCACGGACGTGATGCTGCGCATTCTCAGCATGCCACAGCCGGTCATCGCATAGGTGCACGGCATCGCCACCGCGGCGGGATGCCAGCTTGGAGCGACCTGTGCCATGGCGGTGGCGGCGCAGGGCACAACTTCGGCGTGGACGGTGCCAACATCGGCTTGTTCTGCTCGACGCCCATGGGGTCGCCCTCACCCGCAACATCGCGCCGAAAAAGGCGTTCGAGATGCTCACCAACGGAAACTTCACAGACGCCGCGCACGCGCGAGAGCTAGGCTTCCTCAACCGCGTCGGGGCGCCCGAGGCGCTGGCGCAGGAGACTGCGACCCAGGCCGACCAGATCGCGGCCAAACTGGGCGTGGCGGTGAAGATCGGCAAGCGCGCCTTCTATGAACAACTGGCCATGCCCCCCGCCGACGCGCATACTGGCGCGGTGATGGTTGAAAATCTGAGCTACGGTGACACTGCCGAGGGCAGTGAGGCCTTTATCGAAAGGCGCGCACCGGATCGGAAACAACTGCTGTTTCATAAACCGCGACGGTGTTTTTCCGAAGCGGCTGTCGAAAATATGTCCGAATTTTGTCAACCACTTCCCATGCTGGTGAGGTGTTGTGATGCTGAAGGAAACGCTCGGGCTCTTGACTGCGGTCCTGCTCAGCACTGCGGGGTTCGCCGCTGGGCCACCCCTTGGCGAGGTCGGCGAGGATGACGATCACCGCTTTCCACTGGACCTGATCGAATTGGGCCGTGATCTGTTCTTGGATCCCATTTTGTCGGGCACCCGAAACATCGCCTGTGCCGTGGCACAGGAGCGTATCATGGGCCCGGGCGGCGCTTGGGATCTGCTCGCGACGCGTGTGCGCGACATTCCCGACTACCGCAAGCGGTTCCAATGATTGGGCCGGGCGGAGCTGCACATCGCCGATATCGGCACGGCCCGATCGGCCTTCATCGAGGGCTGAATTTTGCGCGGACGAAAGCCAGTTCGATCGATATCTGCGCGGGCACGATGCGATGACCCAGCAGCAACTGGAAGGCATGGACCTGTTTTACGGCAAGGCGCGCTGTGCCACCTGCCGCGCGGGCGCGCTCCAGACTGATCATAACTTCTACGCAATCGGCCTGCCCCAGATCGGACCGGGCAAGAACAGCGGCGCTGCGTATGCGGTTTCCGGCCTTGGCATGGTCACCGGCGAGGAGGCGGATATGTACCGCTTTCGCATCCCAAGCCTGCGAAATGTTGCGCAGACCGGTCCCTACGGGCACAACGGCGCCTATGCCCCGCTCGAAGACATGGTGCGCCACCATCTGGACCCCGTGCGCGGGTTGGCGCGCTGTTACCGGGGCATGGCAACCCTCTCGGATGGTCTGGACGCCGACGACCGGCAGGTGATGGAGGACTTTGACGAGGTGATGCGCATCGCGGAGGCGATCGAGATTCCCGATGTGAATCTCGATGAGGTGGAGATTGACCGAATTATGTCATTTCTGAAGGCGGTGACGGATGAGGGTGCGGGAAAACGCGGGCTTGGTGTGCCCACCTCCGTCCCGTCGGGCCTGCCGATGGATCGGGTTGCCCCTCCGTCCTGAAACGTATTTCGATGACTTATCAACGCCCTCAGCGCGAATGTGACTGGAGGCATCCATACGCGTTAACCTTATTGTTGCCGATCCGGCACCTCAGTGTTGCGCAGATGCGTCTGGCAAATCAGGCAGGAATAAGGCACAAATAGGACATGGTACGGTAGACTGCCCTATTTTGGGTCGCCGCCGGCGGAAGGTCCCTCCAGGTCAGACTCTCATCTGATCCTCCTTATTCCCGCCGCGGCGACCCCAAAATGCCCAACTGTGAACACCGCGGCTGTGGTCGGCATTTTTGCCGCATTGCCCCTGCTTGCGCCGGGAGACGCGCTGGATTATTCTGCTCACATGGAAAACACATTACACATCATCGGCGGCGGCATGGCAGGGTCCGAAGCCGCGTGGCAGGCCGCCCATCTCGGCATTGACGTGGTCATTCACGAAATGCGCCCGAGTGTCGGCACATTTGCCCATCAGACGGGACTGTTGGGGGAGATGGTCTGCTCCAATTCCTTCCGCTCGGACGATAGTGAGCAGAACGCAGTGGGTCTTTTGCATTGGGAAATGCGGCAGGCGAACGGCTTGATCATGCAGACGGCGGAAAAGCACCGACTGCCCGCCGGCGGTGCGCTGGCGGTGGACCGTGACCCGTTCGCACAATCGGTGACCGACGCGCTGATGGCGCACCCTAACATCACCGTAGAATACGGCGAAATCAAAAGCTTGCCGCAGGATGGTCACTGGATCATCGCCACAGGCCCGCTGACCTCCACCGATCTTGGCGCGGCCATCGCCGCCGAGACGGGCGCCGAGGCGCTGGCATTTTTTGACGCGATCGCTCCCATCGTCTATCACGACAGCATCGACATGAGCAAAGCTTGGATGCAGTCACGCTACGACAAGGGCGAGACCGAGGAAGAGCGCACCGCCTACCTCAATTGCCCCATGGACCGCGATCAATATTACGCATTCATCGACGCACTGTCAGAGGCGGACAAGACCGAGTTTCATGAGGGCGAAACGGCAGGGTATTTCGACGGCTGCCTGCCTATCGAAGTTATGGCCGAGCGCGGCCGAGAGACCCTGCGCTTTGGCCCGATGAAGCCTGTGGGCCTGACCAACCCGCACCAGCCTGATGTAAAGCCCTACGCGGTGGTGCAATTGCGCCGCGACAACAAGCTGGGCACGCTTTATAACATCGTGGGCTTTCAAACCAAGATGAAGTACGGCGCGCAAGCCACTGTTTTTAAAACGATACCCGGACTTGAAGACGCCAGTTTTGCGCGCCTTGGCGGAATCCACCGCAACACATTCCTGAACTCACCCACGGTGCTCGACGCGCAAATGCGCCTGCGCGCGCGGCCCAATATCCGCTTTGCGGGTCAGATAACCGGCGTTGAAGGCTATGTGGAGAGCGCGGCCATGGGCCTGCTCGCCGGAAGGCTTGCCGCCGCGCAAATCAAGGGCGAGCATCTAGAGACACCGCCCGCCACGACCGCCACAGGCGCGTTGATCACGCATATCTCCGGTGGTGCGGAGGCCAAGACATTCCAGCCGATGAACGTGAATTTCGGCCTCTTTCCGCCTGTCGAAGGCCTCAAAAGCGGCCGTCGCGGACGCAAGGACCGCTACAAAGCCTATACCGATCGTGCGAAACAGGATTGGGCCGATTGGCTAAATACTGGACAAGTGAGCACACGCGTTTAAAATAGCGTGATGACTGATAAGTATTTAGACAAGGCTTATGAGGCTCGGGACGCCGATGGCACCAGGGCACTCTATGACAGCTGGTCCGCGTCCTACGAAGCCGAGATCGGCGAGAACGGATATGCCACCCCCGGTCGCTGCGCCGAGGCGCTTGCAAAACATGCGCCGAATAAGTCGACACCTTTGCTGGATTTCGGATGCGGGACCGGACTGTCCGGGCTGGCGTTCAAACTGGCCGGGTTCGAGGTTATCGACGGCGTGGATCTGTCGGGCGAGATGCTGGCACAGGCGCAGAGCAAAGACGTCTACCGGAGCCTCAACAAAATCGAGGCGGACGCGACGCTGAGTGAGGAGCACAAGCTCATCGGTGCGGTCGGCGTGATCGGCGCGGCTCCGATCTCGACGCTGGATATGCTGTTGAATCCGCTGCCATCCGGTGGGATGCTAGTGTTTTCGCTCAACGATCACGCCCTTGCCGATCCGTCCAATACCGGGCGGCTGAACGAATGGCTCGACTGTGGTGCGGCGCGGCTTTTGTTCATGGAGCACGGGCCCCACCTGCCCGGTATCAACCTTCAATCAACCGTGTATGTAGTTGATAAGGCTTGAGCTTCACCACGCGTTTTGCGCCTTCGCCCACCGGCCCGCTGCATCTGGGCCACGCCTATTCGGCGCTGCTCGCCTATGACATGGCACAGGCGGCAGGGGGCGAATTCCTCCTCAGGATCGAAGATATCGACACCTCTCGCGCGCGTCCCGAATGGGAGACGCAGATCTACGATGATCTGGCCTGGCTCGGGCTGCACTGGCGCCGACCTGTGGCGCGCCAATCGGAACGAAAACACCTTTATGACGCGGCCCTGAGCAAACTGTGGGAGACAAATCTACTGTTTGCCTGCCGGTGCACCCGGCGCGACATCGCAGAGGCACTATCGGCCCCGCAGGAGGGTGCAGCACCTGCCTTAGGGCCGGATGGTGCAATATACCCCGGCACCTGCCGCGCGTCCGGCAAGGCATCCGGGGAGATGGTCTTGCCCGATGATGCAGCCCTTCGCCTCGACATGCGGTCCGCCATGCAGGTTCAAATAAAGGGCGAGACGCTCTCGTTCACGGAAAGCGGCGTCGGGCCGGAGGGGGAGACCGGTCAAATCACATTCACCCCTCAAAACGTAATCGAGACGATTGGCGATGTCGTGCTGGCGCGGCGCGATATGGGCACGTCCTATCACCTCTCTGTCGTGCTCGATGATGCGGCGCAGGGTGTCACCCATGTCGTGCGGGGCTGCGATCTGTTTGATGCCACACGCATTCACGTCATTCTACAGCGCCTGCTGGGGCTGCCCACGCCGATCTATCACCATCACCGCCTCATTCGCGACGCGCAGGCAAAGCGACTTGCCAAACGCGATGATGCCCGCGCGATCGCCCTTTTTCGCGCTGAAGGAGCAACACCGCAGGACATCCGCGTCATGGTTGGCCTCAGCCCTGCAGCGCGATGACCTCACGCTCTCCGTCCGGCGTGATGACCGTATAAAAACAGCTGCGCCGCCCTGTGTGGCAAGCCGCGCCCACCTGCGCCACCTGCATGAGCAGGCAATCGCGGTCGCAATCCACGCGCAGCTCCTTGAGCGTTTGCATGTGGCCCGACGTCGCCCCTTTCGCCCAGAACGCCTGACGCGAGCGGCTCCAATACGTCACTTGCCCACTGCTGAGGGTCCGCATGAGGCTTTCGGCGTTCATCCATGCCATCATTAAAATCTCGCCGGTGGTATGATCCTGTGCGATTGCCGGTATCAGTCCGGCCTCGTTGTAGGTCAACGTCGTGGGGTCAAAGGACATGGTGCCGCGCCTCAATCAATTCTTTTTGCATCCGTAGATGTTCGGTTTATGTATGAGAAACATAAAGGAAATGCCATGTCCAACGAGCAAGATCTGATCAAGCTGTATTCCGCACGCATCCTCGCGCTTGCGGCTGATATCCCGCATGTGCGCCGACTGGATGCGCCCGACGCGACGGTGACCCGCCGCTCGCCCCTGTGCGGGTCGAGTGTGACGGTCGATGTCACCGTCACCGACGGGCGATTGAGCGCAATGGGTCAGGATGTCAAAGCCTGCGCCTTGGGGCAAGCGGCTGCAGCGATCACGGCGCGCGCTGCGGAGGGCGCATCGCTGGACACGATTGAGCTGGGGCGCGATCAACTCAAAGCGATGCTCAAAGGGAAAGGCGGCGTGCCCGACGCGCCATTTGACGCATTCGAAGTACTCACGCCCGCGATCGAGTACAAAAACCGCCACGCCTCAATCCTGCTCGGCATCGAAGCCATCGCAGAAGCCATGGCCAGCGTTCAATAGAACGCCTGACTTAAACAACCTGTCGCCGACGGTGCACGTGCGTTCTGCGTGATCCAAAAAAAACGCCGCACATCCTGCTAGGGATGGCGGCGTGAGGAAAAGCGGACCCGATAGGGACCCAAGAATTCGGTTTGGGGAAAGGCACCCCCCGGCGACTCATAGACAGGCAGAACATGACATCGCTGGTGCATGAATTTGGGACAAATGCACCGTTAAACCGACCTTGGCACGAGAGCGCTGGCAGAAATCAGACAAGGCCGGGGAGATGCAGACCCGCCACCAACATCACAACCAAAGCAGCGGCGCCTGCCGCATCCTCTACCAATGTGTCTTGCGACCTTGTGGCGATGGCTTTGAGTGTTTGGTAGAAGGTCATGTGTCTCTCCGTTCTCGTTGCTCCTTTGTTCTCACATTAACCTACCGCTGTAAAGAACTTTTTAAGAACATTTGTGAACTTAATAGAACACCCGGCGCTAACCCACTGAAATCAGACGAATGGCCTCATCCTGCCGCATGAGCCAAAGCAGCAGGCGTGCAGCGCGGCCTCTCTCGCTCTCGAGCGCGGGATCATCGTTGAGCAGTTTTCGCGCGTCAGACTGCGCAACCGCCATGAGGCCCGCCTGTTTCTCCAAATCGGCGACCTTGAACCGGGGCACGCCCGATTGCGCTGTGCCGATCAAATCCCCCGTGCCGCGCATCTTGAGATCCGTCTCCGCGATTACGAAACCGTCTTCGGTCTCGCGCAGAACTTCCAATCGCTGGCGCCCGGTCTCGGTCAGCGGATTTTGATACATCAGCAAACAGCTCGACGCCGCCGTACCGCGCCCTACCCGGCCGCGCAACTGGTGCAACTGTGCCAGTCCAAAACTCTCCGCCCGCTCGATCACCATGATTGATGCGTTGGGCACGTCCACGCCCACTTCGATGACAGTTGTCGCCACCAGCAGCTTCGTCTCACTGCGCTGGAAGGCTTGCATGGCCGCATCCTTTTCCGGCGGCGGCATCTGGCCGTGGACAAGTCCCACAACCCCCTCGCCCAATGCCGCGCGCAATCGCTTGAACCGCGCTTCGGCGGATGTGAGATCGCTCACCTCGCTTTCCTCCACCAAGGGGCATACCCAATAACACTGCCGCCCATCGGCGATGGCCGCGCGCAGGCGGTCGATCACCTGGTCATACCGGTCGGTGCTGATCAAGACCGTCTGGATCGGCTTGCGGCCGGGCGGCTTTTCATCCAGCACGCTCACATCCATATCGCCGTATTGCGCCAGCGCCAGACTGCGCGGGATCGGCGTCGCCGTCATCACCAGCACATCCGCCTGACGCCCCTTGCGCCCCAGCTCCAACCGCTGGCGCACGCCAAAGCGATGCTGCTCATCCACCACCGCAAGGCGCAGATCGTGGAACACGACCGTCTCCTGAAACACCGCATGGGTGCCCACGAGCACGTGAATATTGCCGCGCTCCAACGCGGCAAGCTTGGCCACCCGCTCCGCGCCCTTGTCGCGGCCTGTCAGGATTTCGAGTACGACACCCGCACTCTCCGACAGCGGCTGCAACCCCTGCAAATGCTGGCGCGCGAGGATCTCCGTCGGTGCCATCAGCACGCCCTGCCCGCCGGCCTCAACGGCAGCCAGCAGCGCCATAAACGCCACCAGCGTCTTGCCCGCACCAACATCCCCTTGCAGCAGACGATTCATCCGCTGGGCGCTGCCCATATCTTCGATGATTTCGGCAATGGCGCGGGTCTGCGCGCCGGTGGGTGTGTAGGGCAGACTGCTCAGCACTTTGTGCTGCAACACCCCGGTCGCCTGCGCCGCGCGGCCCTTCTTGCGCCGCTCCACCAGCCTCGCCAGCGCAAGCGTGATCTGATGTGCGAGCAGTTCATCGTAGGCGAGCCTTTCGCGCGCGGGCGCAGTGGCGGCGATATCGCTGAGCGAGGACGGATCATGGGCATGGCTCACGGCCGCTATGAAGTCGGGCCATCCGGCCTTGGCCAATTGAGCAGGATCAATCCATTCCCCCATTGGCGGCACCCGCGTGAGCGCCGCGCGCGTGGCCTTGTACATCAGCTTCTGCGTAACACCGTGGGTCAGCGGATAGACCGGCTCAAAGCGTGGGATGCTGTCCGCTTCTTCCTCCGGCACGGTAAAATCGGGGTGCACCATTTGAGGAATACCATCGAACAGTTCCACCCGGCCCGACACGATCCGCCGACTGCCCTCCGGCAGCTGCTGCTCCCAATAGGTGCCGCGTGCGTGGAAGAAAACCAGCTGAAACGCCGTCTGCGCGTCGCTCACATTAATCCGGTATGCGCCGCCTTTGGTGCGTGGCGCGATATGTTTGCCGATGGTCACGGCAACGGTCAGTGTCGTGGGGAACGGCGCGCCCTGCACGGTTGCGATCAGGCGCCGGTCGATGCCCGACTGTGGCAGCGTGAACAACAGATCGCGCGGGGCCACTACGCCCAGCTGCGCAAAATGCTGCGCCGTCTTCGGACCGATACCCGGCAGCGTCTCCAACCCCGCAAACAGCGGGAACAAGGGTTCGGGCCGCGTGCTCATGCCTGCGCAATCAACGCGAGCCAGCCGTCCTCATCGAGCGTTTCGATCCCCAATTCAGCTGCCTTTTTCGCCTTGGAGCCTGCACCGGGGCCTGCCACCAGAATGTCGGTCTTTGCACTGACAGAGCCTGATACTTTCGCGCCCATCCGCTCCGCGCGCGCTTTGGCCTCGGCGCGCGACATCTTCTCCAGCGTGCCGGTAAACACGACGGTTTTGCCCGCCACGGGGGAGCCTTCGGTATCGGCGCGCACGGCGTCCTGCACCTCCAACTGCGCAACAAGACGCTGGATCGACGCGCGCTCGGCCTCTTGCGCGAAGGCGCCCGTGAGCGAGCCTGCCATCACAGCACCCATGCCGTCGATACCGATGAGGTCATCCCAGGCCGCGCCTGCCTGATCACGCGCCTCCTCCATCGCCTGTGCGAGTGCATCCCAAGTCCCGTAATGCAGCGCGATCATACTCGACGCCGCCTCACCCACATGGCGAATGCCGAGGCCGAAGATCAGCCGCGACAGGGCGATTTTGCGCTTGTCCTCAATCGCACTGAACAACGCGCTGGCCGATTTCTCGCCCCACCCTTCGCGGTTCTTGAGCTGTTGCAGGCCGGTCCCGTAGCGCGCCTGCAACGTGAAAATATCCGCAGGTTCCGCGATCCAGCCATCGGCATAAAACTGCTCCACCTGTCTTGCGCCCAGCCCGTCGATGTCGAAGGCGCCGCGCGCCACGAAATGCTTGAGTTTTTCAACGGCCTGCGCGGGACAGATCAGACCGCCTGTACAGCGGCGCACCGCGTCACCCGGCTCTCGCACCGCGTCGCTTTCACACTCGGGGCACAACGTTGGAAATTCAAACGGCTGCGCTCCCGCTTCGCGTTTGGAGATATCGACATCGGCCACTTTGGGAATCACATCGCCCGCGCGGTAGACCTGCACCAGATCACCGATGCGGATGTCCTTGCCGCCCCTGATTTGCTGTCCCCTGCTGTCGAGGCCCTTGATGTAATCCTCGTTGTGCAGGGTCGCGTTTGAGACCACCACGCCCCCCACCGTCACCGGTGCCAGCCGCGCAACCGGGCTGAGCGCACCAGTGCGGCCGACCTGAATGTCGATTCCCTCCAGCGTGGTCCACGCCAATTCCGCCGGGAACTTATGTGCGATTGCCCATCGCGGCGTGGTCGAGCGGAACCCCAGACGCTCCTGCAACGCCAGATCATCCACCTTGTAGACGACACCGTCGATGTCATAGCCGAGCGTCGCACGCCGCTGCTCTATCAGGTCATACTGTGCGACAAGCGCCTCTGGCCCATCACAGAGCGCGGTCAGCGGGTTGATCGAGAAGCCGAGGGCCGCCAACCGCTTGATCGCGCCCGATTGTGTTTGTGCCAAAGGGGCCGAGACGCTGCCCCAGGCATAGGCGAAAAATTTCAGGGGCCTTTCACGTGTAATTTGCGCATCGAGTTGGCGCAGGGAGCCCGCGGCCGCGTTGCGCGGATTGGCAAATGTCTTTGCGCCGCGCGTCTGTTGCGCCGCGTTGAGCGCTTCAAAATCGGCATGGCTCATGTAGACTTCGCCGCGCACCTCGAGAACGCCGGCCGCCCCCTCGATCTTTTGGGGAATATCGGCGATGGTGCGCGCATTCGCCGTCACATTCTCGCCCACCGCCCCATCGCCCCGCGTCGCCGCCTGAGTCAGGACACCGTTCTCATAGCGCAGCGACAAAGACAGGCCGTCGATCTTTGGTTCCGCCGTAAACTGCAAGGGTGCTCCCGCGGACAAGCCTAGGTATTTGCGAATGGAGGTGTCGAACTCCGTCACATCTTCGGGCAGGAAGGCGTTGGACAGCGACAGCATTGCAACACTATGGGTAATCTTGCCGAACCCCGCAGCGGGTGCGGCGCCCACCTGCTCGCTTGGGCTGTCATCACGTTTGAGGCCAGGAAACCGGTTTTCAATGGCCGCATTGCGCCGTTTGAGCCGGTCATATTCAGCATCCGTAATCTGCGGCGCGTCATCGGCGTGATACGCGTGGTTCGCCAAGTTCAGCGCCTTGGCCAGAGACCTCAGTTCAGCCTCCGCCTGGGTGTCATCGAGTGCTGCCACGTCAGGATGGTCGGGAGTTGTCTCGGGTGTCACAAAAAAACCTGCCTTCGGAAGTGCCGCCTATCCTCAGGTAGATAGGCCGCGACCAAAGGCAGGTCTAGCATCTTTCACGCTGGTGAGGCCTTTCAGGCGCTCGCAGCCAGCTCCATTTCGCCCGGTTCAGGATCACGAAGGACGTATCCGCGGCCCCAGACCGTCTCGATGTAGCTTGATCCGCCCGTGGCGGTGGTCAGCTTCTTGCGCAATTTGCAGATAAAGACATCAATGATTTTGAGTTCGGGCTCGTCCATGCCACCGTAGAGGTGGTTGAGGAACATTTCCTTGGTCAGGGTCGTACCCTTGCGCAGGCTCAAAAGCTCCAGCATCTGGTACTCCTTGCCGGTCAGATGCACGGGCTTGTTGTCGACGCTCACCGTTTTTGCGTCGAGGTTTACGGAGACGAGGCCTGTGTCGATAATCGATTGCGAGTGCCCCTTCGACCGGCGGATGATCGCATGGATGCGCGCAACCAGCTCCTCGCGGTGGAACGGCTTGGTCAGATAATCGTCGGCGCCAAACCCGAATCCGCGGATCTTGCTCTCGGTATCGTCGGCGCCCGACAGGATCAGAATGGGCGTCTCGATGCGGCTCAACCTGAGTTGGCGCAATACTTCATGCCCGTTCATATCCGGCAGATCGAGGTCCAGCAGGATAATGTCATAGTCATAAAGCTTCGCAAGATCGATCCCCTCTTCTCCCAGGTCCGTCGCGTAGACGTTCAAATTGGCATGGGTCAGCATCAGTTCGATGCTTTTTGATGTCGTTGGATCATCTTCGACTAGCAGCACTCGCATTATTGTTAATCTCCGCCGGGTTGGTTCACGTTATCTCTTAATCGTGAACAAAAAAGGTTAACCACTCGTAAATCGCGATATCATAAATACGACAACAACCTAAAGTTGTCCATATTAACCTATAACTGTCGATACTTTTGCAGCATCGTCGCCTTCAAAGCGGCCTCGCCGTGGGTGGATACGGCACGCACCCACTCGATAAACTCATCATCGCTCAGGTTATATCGCTTGAGCGCCTCGTCCTTGCTGAGCAGGCCATACACCACGCCGCGCACCACCGCCGCCTTGCGCGAAGCGACCCAGCGCCCCGTATCGGCACAGGGCAGATCGGCGTGGGTCATTACCGTGCCATCCGGCAATGTCACGGCGCGCGGGCCGTCTACTTTTTTAAGATACATCACAACACCATCATCATTACCCCCCGACATTTGCCGCAGGCATCTTAAGGAGCGATGAAGCGCCCCCTTGTGAGTAGTTCGCATTTTCCTATATTCCCCCCTAATACCCCTAATCGTATCGAGGCCCCCATGCCGCTGGACCGCACCACACCGCTCAATTCGCTTGGCCTTCCCAAAGCGCCTGCCGACACCCGTGTGGTGGTGGCGATGTCAGGCGGCGTGGACAGCTCCGTCGTGGCGGCCATGCTGGCCGAGGAGGGTTATGACGTGGTCGGCGTCACGCTTCAGCTTTACGATCACGGTGCGGCGCTGGCCAAGAAAGGCGCCTGCTGTGCAGGTATCGACATCCACGATGCGCGCCGCGTGGCGGAGGATATGGGATTTCCACATTACGTGCTGGATTATGAGAACGTGTTCAAGGATGCGGTCATCGACGAATTCGCCGAAAGCTATCTGGGCGGGGCCACACCTGTTCCCTGCATCCGCTGCAATGAGCGCGTGAAATTCAAGGACCTGCTGGAAACCGCCAAGGATCTTGATGCTGATTGCATGGCCACAGGCCACTACATCCAACGCATGATGGGCGCACAGGGACCGGAGCTGCATGCGGCTGCGGATGCAAGCAAGGACCAGAGCTATTTTCTATTCTCGACCACGCCGGAGCAGCTCGATTATCTGCGCTTTCCTCTGGGGCACCTGCCGTCGAAGGAGGCGACGCGGGAGCTCGCAGAGCGTTACGGGCTGCGCGTGGCCAACAAGCCCGACAGTCAGGACATCTGCTTTGTCCCCGACGGGGACTATGCAAGCGTGATCCGCAAGTTGCGGCCCGAAGCGGCGGCACCCGGCAACATCGTCGATACCGAAGGCCGCGTGCTGGCGCAGCATGAGGGGGTGATCAATTATACCATCGGTCAGCGGCGTGGGCTGGGCATCGGCGGGCTGGCCGATCCACTGTACGTTGTGCGCCTCGATGCGGACCGGCGCGAAGTCGTCGTGGGTCCGAAATCAATGCTGGCGACACGCACCGTTCCGATCAAGGAGGTGAATTGGCTGGGGGATGCGCCGCTTATGTCGCGTGCGGAGTGGCATGTGGCCGTCCGCGTCCGCTCGACCCGTCCGCCCGTCGAGGCGGTCCTGCGACCGCTGAGCGATACGACGGCGCAGGTCGAGCTGGTCGCGGCGGAAGAAGGGGTAAGCCCCGGACAGGCCTGCGTGTTCTATGACCCCGACAGCAGCCGTATTTTTGGCGGCGGCTGGATTCATCGGGGCTGACCGGCGGCGATCCCGTCGAGCACGGCGCGCGCGGCGCGCAGGCCGGGATCTTCGCCACCCTGCCCCAACCGCACCATCGTGAGCGCCATGGCGTCGCGCTGCGGCTGAGGATCGGCGATCACCTGCTCTACTCCCCGCGCGATCGCCTCCGGCGTGCAGGCTTTGCCGATGAACTCCGGCACGGCACGCGTCTCGGACACCAGATTGACCAGCGTGACCGTATCCACCAGCATCATTCGACTGATGATAAAACGGCTGAGTGGCGCCATGTCGTAGGCGATGACCATCGGCGTCCCAGCCGCTGCCAGCTCCAGCGAGACTGTACCGGAGGCGGCAATGGCGATATCAGCGGCGGCGAAGGCGCTGCGCTTTTGGGCCATCCCTTCCGCGTACTCCCCGTGACGCGGATCAAGGACGGTCGTATCGGGCCAATCGGCGGTCAGCTCCAACACCGCTTGCGCCACGGGTGCGGCAGCGGGGACCACGATGTGCATGTCGTGGTTCTCCGCCTTGAGCAGGCGCACGGCTGCACTGAGGCGGGGCCCGAGCCGTGTGACCTCACCACGCCGCGATCCGGGCAGCACCATCAGCAGCGGTCTGTCCCCCATGCCGTGAAGCGCTCGAAACGCCTGCGCTTCGCCGCGCTCCGCCACAGGCTCCGCCACCACCGGGTGACCCACGAAATCACAGCGCATTCCGGCAGCCTGCATCAGCGGCGGCTCAAACGGAAAAAGTGCCAGCACATGATCGATATGGCGCGCCATTTTGGCTGCGCGACCGGGGCGCCATGCCCAGACGGTGGGGGCTACGTAATGCACGGTCCGGATGGTGCTGCGCGCCCTGACCTGCTTGGCCACACGCAGCGAGAAATCGGGACTGTCGATGGTGATGAGCACGTCGGGCCGCATCTCGATCACTGCCTGCGCCATCTGCGCGATACGCCGCTTGAGGTGGCGGTACTTGGGCAGCACTTCGGCAAGCCCCATCACGCTAAGCTCGCTCATGTCAAAACGGCTCACAAGGCCTTCGGCCTGCATCTGCGGCCCTCCGATCCCGTCGAACACCACAGGAGGGGGGTGCAGCGCCTTCAACCCCGCCATCAGCGCACCGCCCAGCTTATCGCCAGACGGCTCCCCGGCGAGGATGAAAACCTTCATGCGGGACGGACCCAAAGATACATCTGCATCCGGTCGAGGATGTCTATGACCTCCGCACGGTCGAGCACGATCACGCCCCCCGCCTCGATTACGATCCCGTCGAGCCCTGCGGCAGCGGCTGCCATGGCCGTACGGGGCCCTATGGTAGGAAGGTCCGCGCGGCGGTCTTGACCAGGTTTGGGCGCCTTGAACAAAAAACCGCCTGCGCGGTCCGCAGGCTGCGGCACGTCGATGCCAGACAGCCAATCCGCCGCCGCCCCAAGCGCGTCGCCCACCAGATCGGTGGTCCAAGTGAACGGATCACCTGCCTGATCCGACGGTGCTTGTTTCGCTGTGATGCGCTCCAGCATGGCGTCAGTTCCCGCCACGTCCTCCCGCGCGATCACTGCGCCTGCGCGCAGCACACAGGCCTGACCCAGATCCGCACGTCCCATGTGCGCAAGAGTCTCCTGTGCCAGCGCCACATTTTCCACGAGAGCGGCAACATCCGGCGCGGCCCGCGTGGGCACGCCTTTGGGGGGCAACAAATCAGGCGCGAGCGTATGGGCCGCCCGCACGGTCAGACCCGCCTGCTCGAAAATCGCGATCACCGCGCGCAGCGCACCGTCGTCGCCCTGCGCCATAGCCTGCATCATTACCGGCACCAGCGGCAGGGTCGCCGCATCAATCCGGGCGGGGTCAATCATCGGACGGTCGATGCCGCCGCACAGGCAAACCTCATCCACCGACAATTCCTTGAGTCGGCCAACGAGGCTGCCCAGATGCTCGATCCTGAAGCTGCCATCGAGGGCTAGACCCTCGGGCATGAATCCGTCCAGCGCGAAAATCAGCGGCATTGTGGATTGTGCCCCCGCCACGGCCGCAGGCAGCCCCCCGCGCCCGGCAATCAGCGCCAGCGTCATTTCGGCGTCAGGAAGTTGCGGCCGCTGTCGGCCAGCACGAAATCAACGATCTCGCGCACATACGCACTTTCCGTTTCTGCGCCCAACCGTTCGGCGCGGTCATGAAACGTGCCCTCGCCCTGTGCCAGCATCTGAAACGCCGCCCGCAGCGCGGTAATGTCCGCGCGCGCCACCCCGCGACGCTTGAGCCCCACAAGGTTCAGCCCGTCGAGATGCCCACGCGGCGCCTGTACAAGGCCGTAGGGGATCACGTCGTTCGTCACCATCGTCACAGCGCCGATGATCGCCCCACGCCCCACGCGCACCCATTGATGAATGCCCGACAGCCCGCCGATGATCACCTGGTCCTCGATCACGCAGTGTCCCGCGACGGCGGCATTGTTGACCACCACCACATTGTTGCCGACAATCGCATCATGGGCGATGTGACAGCCCGCCATGAACAGATTATCGTCGCCAACACGGGTGACACCGCCCCCATGCTCGGTGCCGCAATTCATCGTCACATGCTCTCGGATGCGGTTGCGGGCGCCGATCTCAAGGCGGCTCGCCTCGCCCTTGAACTTCAAATCCTGAGGGATCTCGCCGATCACCGCAAAGGGAAAGATGACCGTTCCCTCGCCCACCGTCGTTTGGCCCGTGATGACGACGTGGGACTTGAGCTCAACCCCTTCGCCCAGCACAACGTCGCCGCCCACCACGCAGAACGGGCCGACCGTGGCAGAGGCCGCGATCTGCGCGCCGTCTTCGATGACCGCGCTGGGGTGCACAGCCATCATGCGTCTCCTTTGGGCAGATCGAGCATGGCCATGAACTCGGCCTCGGCGGCCATCTCGCCCTCCACTGTCGCTACGCCCGCAAATTTCCATATCTTGCCGCCCGGCTTGCCCCGTACGGTTCGGACATCCATGCGCAGCACGTCGCCGGGCACGACTTTGCGGCGGAATTTGCAATTGTCGATGGACATGAAATAAATCAGCATATCGCGGTCCAACTGGTCGAGTGCCACGCCGATCATCACGCCTGCGGTCTGTGCCATCGCTTCGACGATGGTCACACCGGGCATGATCGGCGTGCCGGGGAAATGGCCCTGAAAATGCGGCTCGTTCATGGTGACGTTCTTATAGCCGACCGACGATTGCGTGCCGTCGATCTGCTCGACCTTATCCACCAGCAAGAACGGGTAGCGGTGCGGCAGGATCCTCTGGATGATCTGGATGTCGGCGCGCTGTAGATCTCGGGTCATGGGCTGGGTCCTTTGCGGAGAGTTGCGGTCACTGCTAGCAACTGTGCCACAGGGGGGCAAGCGTGTGGCACAGGTCAGTCCGCGCCACTCGGGCCGCTCTCACTTCCCTCCCCCAACGAGGCGTTGATCAGGGTGATCGCCTCGCCGGTGATGTCGCTGCTGTTGGTGCTGATAAAGACTGTGCGCCGCTCGAGGACAACACTGGCACCGGCCTCGTACATCAGGCCTTGCAGGACCGGTCCCGCCGCATTGAGAAACACCTCGCGTTCCTGCTCGAGCAAGGCGTTTAGCGCGCGAGCTTTCGCCGCTTGCGCCCGGCGGGTCTCCTGCACGCGTGCGTCGAAAGCATCGGCGAGCGGTCGAAACTCTTCCGGCGTCATCGTCGCACGGCGGTCGGTCAGATCCTGCTCGGCCTGCGCCAATTCCGCCTCGATCAGTCGGTTCTCCGCAGCAAGCTCGGTGCCGCGCGCCTCGATCTCACGCGCGACCCGCTTGCCGAAGTCGCTGTTGAGGAACAACCGTTCGCTGTCGATGGTCAGAATGGACCGCTCGAGCACTCCCGTGTCCTGCGCCACAACGGGCACCGCGTACAGCAGGGCCAAAACGAACGTTACCCCCCTCAGCGCGCGCCGCACGGATCAGAAGTCTGTTTGAAGGGTGATTTCGAACTTTTGCTCGCGGTCGAAAGTCTCCTTGCGGATCGCATCGGAGATGTTGAACTGGAGCGGCCCGAACGGCGTATCCCAGAAAACCGACACCCCGATCACATGACGGAACGAGCCATCCTCCCCCTGCACGGCATTGCCGCCCAAATTCACATCCGACAGATCCCACAGGTTGCCCACGTCGTAGAAAACACCGCCGCGAATGCCGTATTCCTCCGGCAGGCCCAGCGGGAATTCCGCCTCGACGCGTCCGACCACGTAAAGATTGCCGCCCAAGGCGTCATTCTCGACTGCCGCCGCATCACGGGGCCCGACACCGCCGGGCTCAAATCCGCGCAGTTGCGAGCTTGCCAGCAGGAATCTGTCAGCTGCACGGTTGGTGCCCCCGCGCCAGGCCAACGCCCCCGCCTCCACGGTTGCGCGCAGCGTCAGCTCCTCGTTGAGGAACTTCTTCTCACCGATGACCTTGGCCACGGAACGGATGTACTCCTGATCACCGCCAATGCCCGCAAAATCCTGACTGAAGCGGAACAGCACGCCGGCGTTGGGATCAAGGCCGGTACGACGCGTGTCATAGCTATACTCGTAGCCGAAGGACGAGCGCAGAAGTTCTCCCGCGTCGATGTCGTTTTGGATGATGCTCCCATGCTCGATCGGGTCCCGCGCGGTCACTTCCGTCTGCTCCGCCGTATAGCGCAGCTGCAAGCGGCCGTTCTCACTCACCGGGAAAGTCAGGCTTGGCTGAAAGATCAGGCGCTCGGTGTCGTAGGTCGAGAAAGAAGAGTTGAGCTCGGAATAGTCCAGCTCGAGACCCAAAGCCACATCGCGACCCAAAAACGCAGGCTCCACAAACCGCAATCCGTAGCGCCGCGCGGAAGACGCAGTGGAGACGTTGAGCAGTAATCTCTGTCCGCGCCCCAAAAAGTTCTGCTCGGCAAAACTGATCGCGACACCGAGCCCGTCCGAGGAGGAGAACGATCCGCCGAAGTTCAGCGATCCCGTCGGCTGTTCGGCCACATCCACATCGATCACGACCTCCTCGGCCGAGGATCCTTCGCGCGTGTTGACTTCGGCGTTGGAAAAATATCCCAGCGCGCGAATACGCTCTGCCGATTGGCGGATCTCACGCGGATTGAACGGATCGCCCTCGACGCTGTCGAACTGACGGCGCACGACCCGGTCGAGCGTGGTCGTATTGCCTTCGATGTCGATCCGCTCGACAAAGATACGCGGTCCGCGTGACAACACGAAGTCCACATCGAGCGTCAGCGTGCGCTCGTTGCGGGTAATCCGCGGCTCCACGCGCATGAAATCGATGCCCTCGCGGATGGCCTGCCGCTCCAGACGGGCGATATCCGCTTCCACCAATGAGGGGGAATACACAACACCGGGCCTGACTTTGACCAGCTGGGCATATGCGTCCCCGTCCACATTGGGCAGCTCGGAGGACACGCTGACCTCCCCAAAGGCGAATTGCTGACCTTCCTGCACGTTGAACCCAACGAAATAGCCGTCGCGCTCGCGGGTGAGTTGCGCGTTCACTGAATTGACCCGCATGTCCACATAACCGCGCGAGAAGTAGAAATCCCTCAGGACCTGTTTGTCGAACTCGATCCGGTCCTCCACAAACGTGTCGCGGCGCACCAATCGGCGAAACAGGCCCGCCTGCTTGGTTCCCAGAACGCGGCGCAAGCGGCGATCGGAAAACACGCGGTTGCCCACAAAGCTCAGACGCTCGATCTCGACGTTGTCGCCCTCGAACACTTCGAACACCAGATCCACACGGTTTTGATCGCGTTTGATGATGCGGGGCTGCACCCGCGCGGCCAGACGGCCCTCGCTTGAATAAGCCTCCGCAATGGCATTTGCGTCATCGACGGCTTGGGTCGGGTTGAAGACACGCCGCTCGGTCGATCCGACAACCTCTTGCAGCACGTCGTCGTCGATCCGCCGGTTGCCCTCGAAGGAGATGCGGTTGATCGTCGGAAATTCGACGACGGTGATGCGCAGCGTGCTGCCTTGCGGCTCGATCTCGACGGTCTCAAAAAGACCGGACGCATTCAGACGCTGAAATGCGTCGTTGAGCTGTCCCGCGCTGATGGTTTGACCACGGGCGATTCCGGCCTGGGACAGGACCGCGCTGTCGCCGATACGCTGGTTGCCCTCGATCTGCACTGTGGTGAATTGATACTGCTGCGCGAAGGCTTGCGGCCCCGGCACAATCCAAGCTGTTGTGATCAGTAAGGAAAATGCGAGCCGCTTGAGGCCCGTTCGAAAAATGCCCTGCTGATCAAGCGCGCCATTCGCGCGCGTCTTCGACCCCAAATTCATGGTTATTACCCAATTTTTTTATACCGCTGCTTCCTGAGTACCCTCAGAGCGCGATCTTGTCAAAACCATGAGACCTGTTTCTCAACGCCAAAGGGCCTGTGTGGCATACAGGCCCCTTTCCAACATTACTACCGCCCCAACTCCGTCAGAGGCTGCCGATGAACGCGCCGGCGCACAGCGCGAATAAAATGGTGCACAGATAGAGGGCGCGGTCCCAGTTCAGGTCCATCAGAACGGCCAAGCCGCGGTAGCCTTTTGCAATCTTCTGCATCGGTCGCCCTTTCTTCAAATCGCTTTACGATTACGAAAGGATTACCCACTGATTATGTCGATCTCCGGCGCCAAATGTGGCAAAATCTGGGCATTTGCAGGCATCGCGGAAACAATCGTGCGAATATGCTCCGATTACGGACAGAATAGATCGTTAAACAGCGCAAACAGCATTAGCGCAAGGACCATAGAGATGCCCACTGTCATCAAGATGCGCAGCGCCTTATCGCTTGGTGGTTTGCCGCGCACCGCCTCATAGGCATAGAACGTCAGGTGCCCCCCATCGAGTGCCGGGACCGGGAAGAGGTTGAGCAAGCCTACGGCAGTGCTGAGCACAGCGATGAAGTTGATGAAGCTGAGCGCTCCCTGGCTGGCCATTGCGCCCGATACTTGCGCGATGCCGACGGGCCCGGACATGTTGCAGCTGCTGATCGCGCCGGTCGCCATGTGCCACAGGCCTGAAAGCGACCCGTTGATGATCCGCCACATGCCGGCAAACCCCCGCTCGATCGCCGCTACGAGGCCCAGTGTCTCGGTCGCCGGGGTGATGGCCCCGTCGCTGGCGATGCCGATGCGCAGCACATTGACGAAACCGCCGTCGGGCTGAGGCTCATCCGTGGATTTGGGCACCAGCGTGAATTCCAGAGTCTCGCCTCCCCGCCACACTTCCAGAAGAAGCGCGCGCCCTTCGGAGCCCTCGACCGCCTGCTGAAGCTGTTTGAACGCGAATGCGGGCGTGCCGTCGATGCCGGTGATCACGTCACCTGCAATCAGCCCCGCCTCAAGTGCTGCGGTCTGCGGCCCGACACTGCCCACGAGCGCGGGCTGCGGATAGGGACCCTCGACCGTCACCGCCTCACCGTCGCGCAGCACGGTATACTCCAGCACCGGCTCAAGCGGCAACGCATCGAGAAAGTCGCGGTATTCCGGGCTGCCGACCGCTGCCGGGATCTCCGCTCCCGCGATGGTGAGCAACACGTCCCCCCGCTCAAGGCCCTCGACCTGCTGCGGCAACGGCTTGATCGCCTCGACCGTCAGCGGCTCACGCACGGTGCCGAGGCTCAGCGCGATGCCCGTAAAAATGATTATCGACATCGCAAAGTTAAACACGGGCCCCGCCGCGACCGTCAGCGCGCGCGCCCAAAGGGGGGCGCCGTGCATCGTCGCACGCAGGCGGGCCGGATCATCGGCCACCTTGCCCATCGCACCCTCATCCTTGCCCGATGCCGCGTTGGCATCGCCCGCAAATTTGACGTAGCCACCGAAGGGAAGTGCGGCGATCTGCCACTTGGTTCCATGCCTGTCATCGCGCGCGAACAGGACCGGACCAAACCCGATCGAGAACACATCCGCCTTGATCCCGCACCACCGGCCTACGATGTAATGACCGTATTCATGGACCGCGACGATAATGGATAGCGCCACGATAAACGCCACCAACGTCCAGATAAACCCACCGAATTGCGGAATAAGTGTTGCGATGTCCAATGCTCTACCCTGCTCTTTTTTCAATCACCGCCTGTGCGGCCTTACGTGCCAGATGGTCTGTTTCCAACACGTTATCAAGGGACATGGTGGCATCAATATGACCACCCTGCGCATCCATCACGTCCAGCGTTTGCGCTACAACGTCCGACATTTGGGTAAATTTAAGATGACCGGCGATGAATCCGTCCAGCGCGATTTCCTTGGCCGCGTTGAACACAGCCCCCGCCAGACCGCCGCGCGCCATAACCTCCCGCGCGATCCTGAGCGCAGGCCAGCGGGCATCGTCGGGCACGCGAAACTCGAACGTGCCGATGGCGGCGAGGTCGAGCCGCTCCACCGGGAGATGGCGGCGCGCGGGGTGGTGCAGCGCATAGCCGATGGCATGTCGCATATCCGCAGGCCCCACATGCGCCATCAGGGCGCCGTCGGTGAAGCCGACCAGCGCGTGGATCATGCTTTGCGGATGGATGAGAACCTCGATTTGCGCAGGATCAACCCCAAAAAATTCCCTTGTTTCAATGATCTCCATCGCTTTGTTAAACATCGAAGCTGAATCGATGGTAATGCGCTGACCCATGTCCCAATTGGGATGGGAGGAGGCCTGATCAAGCGTCGCACCCGCCAGATCCTCCAGCGGCCAATCGCGAAAAGCACCGCCCGAAGCTGTGATGATGATCCGCTCGACCGCGTCCATAGGCTCACCCACGAGCGCCTGAAAGATCGCGGAATGCTCACTGTCGACCGGCAGAATCTCCGCCTTATGCCGATGGGCGGTGGCGAGCAAAAGGGCGCCGGCGCAGACCAGCGACTCCTTATTGGCGAGTGCCAGCGTGCGCCCGTGCGACAGGGCAGCCATGCCCGGTGCCAGCCCCGCCGCTCCCACGATGGCAGACATGGTCCAATCGGCCGGACGCCACGCGGCCTCAGTGATCGCTTCAGCACCGGCCGCCGCCTCCACACCGGATCCGGCGAGGGCCGCGCGCAGATCGTCCAGACGGGCCTCGTCCGCCGTAATCGCGATTTGCGCGTTGAGCGCTTTAGCATCCTGCGCCAACTGCTTGATATTGCTGGCCCCGGTCAGGGCTACGACATCATATTCTTCCGGCGCGCGTTTGATCAGATCAAGGGTATTTTGCCCAATAGACCCCGTGGCACCAAAGATGCTTACCTTCCGCATGACCTACCCTATACCGGGGGGAAAGCCGACGAATTGCCCAATAATCAGCAGGAAAAGCGAGGCACCGAGCATGCCGTCGAACCGATCCAGCAGGCCACCGTGACCGGGAATGAGGTTCGAGCTGTCTTTGATGCCCAATTTGCGCTTCATCCCGCTCTCGGCAATGTCGCCCATCTGGGATGCCATTGATACTGCGATAGAAATCCCAATGAGTTGCAGCCCGACGCCCGTGTTAATCGAGAACAAGACGCCGACCGCCGCCGCCCCGCCCCAGCCCGCTGCAGTGCCCGACCAGGTCTTTTTCGGGCTGACCGCAGGCCAGAATTTCGGCCCGCCAAAGGTGCGTCCGGCAAAGTAGCCCACCACATCCGTGACCACGACCACAAGCACCAGCCACAGCATCCAGCCGACCCCCATGTCGTCGCGCACCTGCATCATGCCAAAGCCCGCCATCAGGATCATCCCCGTAAACGCCATGTAAATCGTGCGGTTCCGCTCCAACTGGCCGAAGCCGATCAGCGCGGGGGCAAGCAACAGCGGCAGGGCGAAGCCTACGGGAAGATAGACGGAGACGAAGACCGCAGCGCCGGTCAGCCCTCCCAGGATCAGTGGCAGATTGCGCCCCGGCGTCGGGCGCAGCATCGCAACCAGCTCCCAGACCATCAAGCCGCAGATCAGCCCGACAAGCACGTGAAACACATGCCCCCCCATCCAGATCGCGATCGCACCGACCAGCACCATCGCCACGCCGGAGAGGACGCGCGGGGAGAGGTCAGACCATTTTTCAGTGCCGCTCATACCGTTCCTCAGGTCTTGACCGCGCCGAACCTGCGGTCCCGCCCGCCGTAGGACGCGCACAGCCGCGCAAACTCCTCGCGGGTGAAATCAGGCCAGAGCGTGTCAATGAATTCATATTCCGCATAGGCCGATTGCCATAGCAGAAAGTTCGAGATCCGCGCCTCACCACTCGTGCGTATTACCAGATCTGGATCAGGTAAAACATATGTATCCAAATATTTTGGAAGGGTTTCTTCATCTATATCGTCCGGGTCGAGCCGCCCCTGCGAGACGTCCTGCGCCAGCCGCTTGGTGGCGCGGGCCACCTCGTCGCGACCCCCGTAATTGATCGCGATTGTCAGATGAACAAGCGTGTTCTGCGCCGTAATCTCTTCGAGATCGTTCATCAGCTTGATCAGTTTGTGATCAAGGCGCACGCGGTCCCCGATGAAGCGGACCCGCACACCGCGCGCATTCAAAGCACGCGTCTCTTTGGTGATATAGCGGCGAAACAGGCTCATGAGCCCTGCCACCTCGACCTGAGTACGTTTCCAGTTTTCGGTCGAAAAGGCGAATATCGTCAGGTACTTCACGCCCACATCGGGACAGGCCTCTACCACTTCGCGCACCCGCTTGGCGCCGGAGTGGTGCCCGAACAGTCGTGGCCTCCCGCGTTGTGTAGCCCAACGGCCATTTCCGTCCATGATGATGGCCACATGACGCGGGCCACCTTCGGGGGGTTGCGGCAACGGGGCAGGCTTGGCTTTTGCGCGTCTGATCATGAGGTATGGAGCATCGGATGGAGCCTGTCGTTCAGGAATTGGTCAGGGTGATAAGACGGACACCCGCCAAAATTGAGGCGAAAGCGGCTCAGACCTGCATGATTTCCGCTTGTTTCTTCTCAAGCTGATCATCAATCGCCTTGATGAATTTCTTCGTCAGGTCTTCCATCTCGGTCTCCCAGATTTTCTGGTCGTCCTCGCCCAGTCCATCGCCCTTGGCCTTTTTGATCTGGTCCATACCGTCTCGGCGGATGTTGCGGATGCTCACCCGGGCATTCTCGGCATAACCACCCGCGACCTTGGTGAGCTGCGTGCGCCGCTCCTCGTTCAGCTCCGGTATCGGCAGCATGATAATCGTGCCGTTGAGCTGCGGGTTGATGCCCAGCCCGCTTTCCCGGATCGCCTTTTCCACCTTGTTCACGAGACCCTTGTCCCAGACGTTGATCGTCACCATCCGCGGTTCGGGTACGTTGACGGTGCCGACCTGATTGATCGGGGTCATCTGGCCGTAAGCATCCACCATCACCGGCTCCAGCATGGAGGCGGAGCCGCGGCCCGTGCGCAGCGATGCAAATTCTGTGCGCAACGAGGCTATCGCGCCGCTCATCCGGCGCTCAAGATCGTCGGTATCAAGCATGAAGTCTTCTGACATGTGGGTTCGCCCTGTCTTCTCTGTCTGGTTTGACACAGGTTTAGAGCATTGGCGCCGGCAAGGAAAGGCAGGTTTGTGAACGGGCACGGATGTGCGGCGCGGGGGCAAGGTGCCGCAGGGCTGCGCCCCTAAACTGCTCCATTCGGCGTGTACGCTTTTGCGTGGATACACCGGGTCGAATACACGTGACCGATCGCCTACCAAGCTGATCCGGCACTTTGCCGATGTGCCGCAGGACGCTGAGACGTTCGACCATGATGCGCCGCAGCGCACCTATGGCATCACAACCGGCATCATGCGCCCTGCGCTCGATGCTTATGCCGCCCTAAGCTGTGTACAAATCCCCCACGCCCCCAAACGCGACAGCGTCGCGCGCGGATCGGCGGATCTGGCAGGTTTCTCAGATCGCGGGCGGGCCGATTTGCGCGCCTATGCGCGGCTACTCGAAGAGCACAGCCTGCGCAGCCTTGCGGCAGCGCTGACTACGGGCAGCTTCCGGCTTACGCCCGGCGCCATAGCGCCGACGCCCGGACGCTGCGTAATGATGCGGTTCGGCGGGCTCTTCGCCCTCGCCATCGCAGACCCTGCGGTTCTGGCAACGCGCCCGCCTGCGCCTGCCTGTCCACAATGCGCGCACAGCCAGCGGAGCAATTCATCAGCACCGCGACCTTCAGCGTGCCTGCCGCCCTCATCCTCACCGCAGCGGCGTTCGCCCAAGCCCTGTGGCACCTCTGCCGCGGCACAGCAGCAGGCCTTGCGACATCAACGCAGCGGGCCTAACCCTGCACGCGGGTATAGGTGCCTTCGCCTGCGAGGATCCCCTTGAACCCGCCCGGCTCATCGAGTGAAAAGACAATGATCGGGAGATTATTGTCACGTGCGAGTGCGATCGCGCTGGCGTCCATGACGCCGAGGCGCTTTTGCAGCACATCGTCGTAGCTCACGGTGTCATAGCGCTTGGCATCGCTATATTTATTGGGGTCCTTGTCGTAGACACCGTCCACCTTGGTGCCTTTGAATATTGCCTCGCAGGACATCTCGTTGGCGCGCAGCGTCGCGGCGGTATCGGTCGTGAAATACGGATTGCCGGTCCCGGCGGCAAAGATGCAGACGCGCTTTTTCTCAAGATGGCGCACGGCGCGGCGGCGGATATAGGGTTCGGCCACCTCGTTCATGGTGATCGCGCTGATCACACGGGTGTGGATGCCCTGCTCCTCCAGCGCACTTTGCATGGCGAGCGCATTCATCACCGTGGCGAGCATGCCCATATAATCGGCGGTCGTCCGCTCCATCCCCTGTGCGCTGCCTTGCAGACCGCGAAAGATGTTGCCGCCCCCGATGACCATGCAGATCTCGACGCCCATGTCGTGCACCGATTTGACCTCCCGCGCGATCCGCTCCACCGTGGGAGGGTTAAGGCCGAACCCCTGATCGCCCATCAGCGCTTCGCCGGATATTTTCAGCATCACCCGTTGGTATGCAGCTTGGGACGTGTCGGACATGGGAGGGGGACCTTTCAGGGCGCGCGGTAAACCATCGGGCTTTCGCCCTGCCGTAAAATGTCGCAAATACGCCTCAGGTTCAATGCAACGCAGGCCCGGAGGGCAAAGAAATGTCGGATCAGCAGCGCGCGGCCCTGATTGCGGGATGCCCCCCCGACCGGCCCGTGCTGATCGCGGGTCCTACCGCGTCGGGGAAATCATCGCTCGCGATGGAGATCGCCGCGTACAGCGGGGGGGTCATCGTGAACGCCGATGCCAGTCAGGTCTATGCCTGCTGGCGGGTAATCTCCGCACGGCCCGGCGCGGATGAAGAGGCGCAGGCGCCGCATCTGCTCTACGGGCACATAGATGCGCAAGCGCCCTATTCCACGGGTCACTGGCTGCGCGAAGTGGGCACCATCCTGCACAGCGGGCGCAGGCCCATCATCGTCGGCGGTACCGGGCTCTATTTTTCGGCGCTGACCGAAGGGTTGATAGAGCTGCCGCAGACGCCCGATGCCTTGCGCGTGCGGGCCAACGCGATGAGCGACGACGCCCTCATCGCGGCGCTTGATCCCGAGACGGCGCAGGCGATCGACCTTGCCAACCGCGCAAGGGTACAGCGGGCGTGGGAAGTCTTGCACGCCACGGGTCGCGGTCTTGTGGCATGGCAGGCCGAGACCCCGCCACCGCTGCTGCCGCTAGCAAAATGCACGCCAATCGCGCTGGAGGTGGAGCGCGACTGGCTCCTGCCACGCATCGAGGCGCGGTTTGACGCGATGCTGGCGCAGGGCGCGCTCGACGAGGTGCGCGCGGTCGCACCCTGCTATGACCCCCAGCTGCCCGCGCATAAAGCCATCGGGGTGCCCGAACTTCTCGCGTATCTGCGCGGTGACATGACCCTGCCGCAGGCGCGCGAGGCCGCGATCATCGCCACGCGCCGCTATGCCAAGCGGCAGCGCACGTGGATCCGCAGCAAAATGGACCGGTGGCACAAGCTGCGCCTCCCCGCGAGGTAAAGCACGCACCGTCGGGCGGCGGCCTTTGCATCTCGCTCAATCGGGGTATGCTAGTCTGCATGTCGAAACGCAAAGGGGCCTTTTGCATGGATGAGACCCGTATGAGCGTCCGGACCCTTGCGCAGCTGGGCGCGGCAGGGTCCTGGCGGCTCAACCTCGCGCATGACCGGCCCTATCATCTGCTGCTCTGGTTCACACGGGGTCAGGGGCGTATGATGATAGACGGGCGGCGGCGCGGCCTCGGCGCGCATAACGCGGTTTTCGTGCCCGCAGGCAGCCTCTTCTCGCTCGATCCGGGACGTCAGAGCCTGGGATGGGCGGTCATCATTCCCGCGGGCACGCCCCTTCGGCTGCCCGATATGCCCTGGCATCTGCGCGTTCTGGACGCGCGGGCCCAATCAGAGCTTTCCGGCCTGATCGAAGCTGCGCAGCGCGAGCAGGCGACCGCCCGCGCGCTGGTGCAGGAGGCGCTGGAAGCGCATGTCGCCCTGATGTCGGTCTGGCTGCGCCGCCAGATCAGCGAAGATTGCCATATCCCCGCGCAGCGCTCGGCGGCGGAGCGACTGTCGCGCCGCTTTGCCTCCCTCGTTCCCCGGCAATATGCCACCGGGGCGCCGATGGCGTTCTATGCCCGCGAATTGGGCGTTACCGCGACCCACCTCACGCGCGCCGTCAAAGCCGCCACCGGAAAGACGGCAGCGGATCTGCTGGCGGAGCGGCTGGTGCATGCCGCGCGCGATCTGCTGGAGGGGTCTAATCATCCAGCCAAAAATATCGCGCAGCACTTGGGCTTTGGTAGCGCCGCCTATTTCACAAGGTTCATCAAGCATCATGTGGGCCGCTCGCCCAGCCAACTGAGGCCCGCCAAAACAGGCGCAAAGCCCTCTGCGACAATACGCCCGCCACGCAGCGCGGACCGCAACATGCCTTGAAGGCGGCCGGGCGCCGTGTCGCAAATCAAGGATACGATGTCGTTTATTTCTTAAAATTGTCCTTTCGCGACATTGACCTCTTGGTCCGAGTCGTGCGTCATAAGAGAAAGGGGAGGAGGCCACGGGTCGCCGCCCATAGTCATAGATCTGGTTAGAAGGTCGTACGCGAACACCGGAGACATGGCGCAAGCCGCATGCAAAGGGCCACTCTGCGCCGCGCCCGCACACAAGTACAAATGAGCTCAAGCTCTTATTCACAAGGCGGGATCAACCTGCCTTACAGCCACGACAGGGGCTATTACCAATGGGACTTTTCATTCTCAGACGCCTGGGACTGATGTTGCTGACGGCACTTTGCCTGACGTTCATCGTGTTCTGGTTGACGAACCTTTATCCAAACCTCGAAAAACTCGCCAAAACCCAAGGCAACTTCCGCATGAGCGACGAAGCCGTGACGTCCTTCCTGGACGATCGCGGCTATCTGGCGCCTCTGCCGATTAAATTTGGCCGCTGGCTGGGGGTCGCACCGGGCTGGGTCACCGAAAGGGAAGATGGCACCACGTTCGGCCGCTGCTTTGACGAGGGCACGCCCGTGGAGGAGCGCAGCAGCTTTTGCGGTGTCCTGCAAGGCAACTGGGGGCAGTCGACGGTATTCAAGGATGACGTCGGCGGTATTGTCGCCACGCGATTGGGGCTCACGGGCAAGCTGATGTTCTGGGTACTGGTGCTGATGGTGCCGATGGCTCTGCTGATCGGCGTGCTTGCCGGGATGCGCGAGGGCTCCAAGGTGGACCGGTCCCTGTCGACCGTCTCGATCGTGAGTACCGCCACGCCGGAATATGTATCGGGTGTTATTTTCATCGCCGTATTCGCATCGTCGGCCTTTGGGCTAAGGTGGTTCAAGGGATCGGCGACCAGCGCGATGGAGAACGCCAATTTCGAGAACTTCTTCCTGCCGGTGCTGACGATATCGCTCTACGGAATGGGCTATATCGCGCGCATGACACGGGCGTCGATGACCGAAGTCATGACGGCACAGTACATCAGGACGGCACGCCTCAAAGGCGTAAGCTTTAGCAATATCGTGATGAAGCACGCGCTGCGCAACGCGCTGATCGCGCCCTTCACGGTGATCATGTTGCAGATCCCGTGGCTTCTCAACGGCGTCGTGATCGTCGAGACGCTGTTCAACTACAAGGGCTTTGGTTGGGTTCTGGTGCAAGCGGCGGGCAATAATGACATCGAACTGCTGCTGGCGGTCTCGGTCGTCTCCGTGGTCGTGGTGTTGATGACACAGCTCATCTCCGACATCGGCTACGTCTTTCTCAATCCACGCATTCGCATTTCATAAGGGAGGGCAAGACGATGGAACCACTTACATGGACCGGCGCGCTGTCGCCGCTCAATCTATTCCTCGCCCTCGCCACCGCCGTTCTGGTGGTCGCGATCGTGGCTCAAATTCTGGCAAGCTTCGTTCCCTCGAGCCAAAGCCGCGCGGTCTATGCCGACGGGACGATGTCGTCCGATCAGGGATTGTCGGGCCTGCTGGGGCTCGTTACGCGCTGTGCGCTGCTGGCGACGATCGGCATCCTCGTGCTCTATATCATTGCCGGTGTGCTGATGGGAACGAACGCGGGCATCATCGGCGGGATGGCACGGCAACTGCTGCCGGTGTGGATCGCCCTTGTGGTAACCTATGCGCTGTCCATCAGGTTCAAGCGCAAGCTTGGCCTTTACGGAAAGCTGTTCGACAGCACCGTGGGCATGATCGGTTTCGGTCTCGTCATGTTCTGGGTCTATGCCGCATTTTTCGGCGGTGCGCTGGGGCTGATCGTGACCCACGATACGCTCAGCCAGGTCTCGGGCATGAAAAACGAATTGCCCGGCACACCGCTCAGCGGTGCAGAGCCCGGGGATTATCAGTGGTTCCTTTTAGGCGGTGACAACCTCGCACGCGATGTGTTCAGTCGCCTGTTCGACGGCGCCTGGGTTGTCGTGAAAGTGGCGCCTTTCGCCACGCTCTTCGCCTTTATGGTGGGGATCACGCTGGGCCTGCCTGCGGGCTACTATGGCGGGCGTCTGGACACATTGTTGAGCTTCATGGCCAACCTGATCCTCGCTTTCCCTGTGATCTTGCTGTTCTATCTGTTGGTGACGCCGGAGATCATCCTAACGGGTATTCCCAACTACATGGCGCTGGTGCTGTTCGTCTTTCCAATCATCTTTTTGGCGATCTTGCTGAACTCGCGCTTCTACACCCAGCCCAGCGTGCGCACGCCGTTGCTGATCGTGGTGCTCGGCTTCAGCAGCTGGCTGTATCTCAGTCTCGTGAGCACGGATGGCAGCGTGGTGGCGACGCCGACCTATACCATCCCCGGCCTGCCAAGCATGCTTGATGCGTTCGACATCGATCCCGGTCTGTTGGTGGTCTTTGTCTCGGTCGTCTTCGTGAACGCGCCCACTGTGTTCCGCATCGTGCGGGGCCTCGCCCTCGACATCAAAACCCGTGACTATGTGGCAGCGGCCCAGACGCGCGGTGAGGGTCCGTGGTACATCATGCTTTGGGAGATCCTGCCCAACGCACGCGGGCCGCTGATCGTCGATTTCTGCCTGCGCATCGGGTATACCACGATCCTGCTCGGCACGCTGGGCTTCTTCGGTCTTGGCCTTGCATCGGAAAGCCCCGACTGGGGGACGACGATCAACGCAGGGCGGCGTTTGCTGTCGATCTATCCGCATGCGGCGATTGCACCGGCGGTGTCCTTGCTCACGCTGGTGCTGGGTTTGAACCTGCTGGCGGACGGGTTGCGCGAGGAAAGCTTGCGGGATTGATGTGATGAGAGACGGGAAGTTTCGGGGCGCTGCCCTGGCACCAATGTCGCGGACTTTTAATTGAGAATGTCGCCCTTTTTGGGCGACACCCCGGATTATTAATGGCCAATGGATTAGGGTTACGGCCCATCTCACCGGCTTTTAGGAGAAGAAAATGGCCAAAGCCGAATATGACGGTCCGATCCTGGAGATCGACAAGCTTTCGATTTCGTTCTTTACGCGTTTGCGCGAAATTCCGGCGGTGATGGATTTTTCCGTCTCGGTCAAGCCCGGTGAGGCGGTTGGCCTTGTGGGGGAAAGTGGCTGCGGGAAATCCACCGTGGCGTTGGGCGTGATGCAGGATCTGGGCAAGAACGGGCGCATCGTCGGCGGCTCGATCAAGTTCAAAGGCCGCGATCTGGGCGAGATGAGCGATGGCGAGTTGCGCGACATTCGCGGCTCCGAGATCGCGATGATTTATCAGGAGCCGATGGCGTCGCTCAACCCGGCGATGAAGATCGGCAAGCAATTGGCCGAAGTGCCGATGATCCATGGGGGCATGTCGGAGAAAGAGGCGAATGCGCGCGCCTTACAGGTGGTCACGGACGTTAAGCTACCCGATCCCAAGCGTATCTTGCAGGCCTATCCGCACCAATTGTCGGGCGGACAGCAGCAGCGTATCGTGATCGCGATGGCGCTGATGAGCGAGCCTTCGCTGCTTATTCTGGATGAGCCCACGACCGCTTTGGACGTCACCGTGGAAGCTGCGGTTGTCGAGTTGGTCAAGGATCTGGGCAAGAAATATGGAACGTCAATGCTGTTCATCTCGCACAATCTCGGCCTCGTGCTGGAGACTTGCGACCGGATCTGTGTGATGTACTCCGGCGAGGCGGTGGAGCGCGGGAGTATCGAAGACGTCTTCGACGAGATGCAGCACCCATATACGCAGGCGCTGTTCCGCTCGATCCCTCTGCCCGGTGCGGATAAGAACGCGCGTCCGCTCATTGCGATCCCCGGCAACTTCCCCCTGCCCCACGAGCGTCCCAAGGGCTGTAACTTTGGTCCGCGCTGCGATTATTTTGAGGCGGGGCGATGCGATGTCGGTGACATCAAAATGCAGGATGTGCCCGGCAACGAGCGGCACGCGACGCGCTGCGTCAAGTTTGACGAGATCGACTGGAAGGCACCCCTGCAGCTGGCGGAAGTCAAAACCAAGGGCGAGATTGGGGACGTTGTCCTCAAGATGGACAACCTCAAGAAATACTATCAGGTGGCGGCAAACGCCATGTTCGGCGTTGGCGACACCAAGGTGGTCAAGGCCAACGAGACCCTCAGCTTCGAGGCGCGCGAGAGTGAGACGCTCGCGATTGTGGGCGAATCGGGCTGTGGTAAATCGACGTTTGCAAAAGTGCTTATGGGGTTGGAGACGGCCACCGAAGGGTCGATCCTGCTCGACAATCAGGAGATCGGCTCGGTCCCCATCGAAAATCGTACGACGCAGAACGTGGCCGACATCCAGATGGTGTTTCAGAATCCGTTCGATACGCTCAACCCCTCCATGACGGTGGGTCGCCAGATCGTGCGCGCGCTGGAAATCTTCAAGATCGGCAATTCGGAGAAGGAACGCTGGCAGCGGATGCTGGAACTGCTGGATCTGGTGAAGCTGCCGCGCGAGTTTGCCACCCGCATGCCGCGCCAGCTGTCTGGTGGCCAAAAGCAACGCGTGGGCATCGCGCGCGCCTTTGCCGGTGATGCGCGGATCGTGGTCGCGGATGAGCCTGTCTCGGCGCTCGACGTCTCGGTGCAGGCGGCGGTGACCGACCTGTTGATGGAGATCCAGCGCGAGCATAAGACCACGTTGCTTTTCATCTCCCACGACCTGTCGATCGTGCGCTATCTGAGCGACCGTGTCATGGTGATGTATCTGGGCCATGTGGTTGAGCTGGGCACCACCGATCAGGTTTTCTCACCGCCCTACCACCCCTACACCGAAGCGCTCTTGTCGGCGGTGCCGATCGCCGATACGCGGGTTAAGAAGAAGCACATTGTGCTGGAGGGCGATATCCCCTCCGCGATGAACCCACCCCCCGGCTGTCCCTTCCAGACGCGCTGCCGCTGGAAAAGCAAGGTACCCGGCAACCTGTGTGAAACCGAAGTGCCGCCCATGCGGATGATGGAGGGGAATCACCAGGTCAAATGCCACCTGAGCGATGATGAGTTCGCGGGCATGGAGCCTGTGATCGAAATGGGGGATGTGGCGGCGGAATAGTCACCCGACCCGAATGAGGCGCGCGCCGCGATTTAGCGGCGCGCCAACTCATCTGTCAACCAACCGACGCAGAGCTTTGCCGCGTCCAAGGCGTCAGCAACCGTGGCAAATTCCCGCTCTCCGTGGTGGCCGATGCTGAACCATCCGCGACCATCTTCGGCGTCGCGCCTGAATTCATCGAAGCCAAAGCTGCCATCCGGGCGCATGAACACATCGACGCAGATCCGTGCGCCGTGAAGGTTGATGGAGTGGATGACTTTGTTACTGTGCCCCATTTCCGCCAGACGTCTCTCTGCTCCGCCCACTTCTACCGCTAGAACAGCGGCAAATCCAACATTGCCGTTATGATTGCCAGTGGGAAATAGGCGGCGGCGAAAAAGAAGAATGAGGGGAAGCGGACGCGCATGACGCTCCCTGCGATCGCCATGACAGGTCCGGCGCACAGCGCCAGCAGCGCGGGCATCACGATCATTTCGTTGTATGCGTTCCCTGTCCCCCAAGGCATGGAGGGGTTCTCGAGACCGGCCGCAACAGTGCCCACGATTGCGCCCAACACGGCACCCATCAACATCGGCTTGATGTTACGGCGCACGGCGGGTTTGTCGTTGCGTAATACGGGAGAGCTGTACATCGAAGTCGCGGTACCTTCGCCCGTGGCCATTTCATCCTTGCCATATCCGGCATGGGAATTGATGCGTGCGATCCGCTGATTGAAGATGTCCTGACTCATGCCACTCACTCTCATGCAAACTGTCTGTGCATTAAGGTATCGTAGAGTATTGGGGCCAGAGTTGGGCAAAACACGGCAGCTATTGGGGCACCTGCGTCGCAGTTCCGCCAGATTTTAAATTCCACCCTAGAAACCAGCACTTAATGGCGTTTTCTGACGAATGGAACATTGAATATTACGTAAGGTTAATTTCCGTCATCCGCAAAATCCTAGCGCCCGGCGATGATGCGGACGTAGTTCTTGGTCTCCCGAAACGGTGGTATTCCGCCATGTTTCTTGACCGCTCCGGGTCCGGCGTTGTAGGCGGCAAGTGCCAGGCGCCAACTCCCGAACTCTAAGTATTGCTGTTTGAGGTATCGTGCGCCGCCCTCAAGGTTCTGCTGCGGCACGGTTGGATCTACGCGCAGCTCGGCGGCGGTATCCGGCATCAGCTGCGCGAGGCCTATGGCGCCGGCGTGCGAGATCGCACGGGGGTTGAAGCGGCTTTCCTGATAAACGAGACGCAAAAAGAGATCCTGCGGCACGCCGTGCCTTACCGCCGCCGCGCGCGCCATCGCCAGAAACGGCCCATTGTAGCGACCGCGGTATTTCTTGATCGTCTCGCCGCTGCCGTCATCCCATTTCGTCGGCGTCACCACCTGCGGCGGCTGGAGGCGTGCGGAGCCGTGATATTGTTTGGACGCCCGCGTATCGAGCAGTTTTTTCTGCGTGGCAAAAAGCTTGGTCCGGTTCTTGGACGAGAAAACTTCCGCACCAACGGGCCCGCCGAGGGCCAGCGTGCCTGCAACAAATACTACCATCGCTCTGCGCATGCTGTCCGCCGCCTTCAACATCCCATTTGACGTCGTAGTATAGTCAACAACGCCGCCGTGACCAGACCTTCCGGTCATTGCGTGCGCGCGGCGGAAGTTGCCCGTGTCACAGCCGCCCCGATGACGCTATAAGGGCGCCTGAAACGGCATGCCAGATTCGGTATATGTCCACGCAAAGTAGTAAACGTCCAACAAAGGAGAGCAGCATGGCCGGCTCCGTCAACAAAGTTATTCTCATCGGCAATCTGGGCCGCGACCCCGAGGTCCGCAGCTTCCAGAACGGGGGCAAGGTGTGTAACCTGCGCATCGCGACCTCCGAGAACTGGAAAGACCGCAACACCGGCGAGCGGCGCGAGAAAACAGAGTGGCACACAGTCGCTATCTTCAACGAAGGGTTGGTGCGGATCGCCGAGCAATACCTCAAGAAGGGCTCGAAGATTTATATCGAAGGCCAACTCGAGACGCGCAAATGGCAGGACCAATCGGGGCAGGACAAATACTCCACCGAAGTCGTGCTGCGCAATTTTGGCGGCACCCTGACGATGCTCGACGGGCGTGACGGCGGCGGCGGCGGCGGCGCAATGGGTGGCGGCGGTGGCGGCTATGACCAGATGGGCGGCGGCTATGATCAGGGCGGCGGCGGCTACGATCAGGATGGCAGCAAACCGTCGGGCGGTGGCGGCGGTGGCGGCCGTGATCTGGACGACGAAATCCCGTTCTAAGGGATTGCCATGGGACCGGAACTCAAGGTCTTTTTCTTCGTGAGCGCGGTGATGGTCTTCGCCTATACCGCGCTCGCCCCCTTACTGGGCGTGCGCACGCTGCGCCGGATGATGCAGATAGATGTCGTGGCCAGCGCAGGCATTCTGCTGGCTGTGGGGACGGTCTACTTTGGCAGTGGCATCGGTTTTTCGCTATTTTTCTTCGATGTGCCATGGTGGGTTTTTGCACTGCTCAGCGCTGCTGTGGCCGAGGCGCCGCTGTTGGTGTGGTTTTGCCGGAAATGGGGCATCGATCTGATGGCCCCGCCCGACTAACGCAGCGCCAGCGCGTCGCGCAGGACCGCCAAAACATCACCGCGCGCCGCGTCGCCGCTCACGAACGCATCGCCGATCCCGCGCGCCAGCACGAAACGCAGCTGCCCCGCGACCACCTTCTTATCCTGCCCCATCAGCGCCAGCAGCGCATCGGCATCGGGCAGATCTCCCGCAATATCGCGCAGGTCCACCTTCATCCCCATGGTGCGCAGGTGCGCGCGCACGCGGCTCGGCGCCTCCTGGGCGCATAGCCCCATCCGGGCCGACAGCTCGAACGCCATGGCACAGCCAATCGCCACCCCCTCACCGTGCAGCAGACGGGCAGAATATCCCGTTGCCGCCTCCAGCGCGTGACCGAAGGTATGGCCGAGGTTCAACAGCGCACGCTCGCCTTGCTCCGTCTCGTCGTGCATGACGATGTCGGCTTTCATCTGGACTGAGCGGCGCACCGCCTCCACCCGCGCAGGCCCATCGCCTGCGGCCAATGCAGGGCCCTGCGCTTCGAGCCAGTCGAAGAACGCGGCATCACCCAAAAGGCCGTATTTCACGACCTCACCGTAGCCCGCCAGAAAATCGCGGGGCGCGAGCGTGCCCAGCACCGCCGTATCGGCCAGCACCAGCGACGGCTGGTGAAACGCGCCGACAAGGTTCTTGCCGTGCCGCGTGTTGATCCCCGTTTTGCCGCCGACCGAGCTGTCGACCTGCGCCAGCAGCGATGTGGGGATTTGCACGAACCGCACACCACGGCGCAATGTCGCTGCGGCGAACCCCACCAGATCACCGATCACCCCACCACCGAAGGCGACGACGACATCGCCGCGCTCGACCTCCTGGTCCAGCAGCCATTCCACACAACGCGTCAGCTCCGCCCAGCATTTCGTGCCCTCACCGGGGGGCAGGCGCAGCTCCGCCATCGCGACGCCCGCAGCGGCGAGCCCCGCGCGCAGGCTCTCAAGATGCAAGCCCGCCACCGTTTCGTCGATGATCACGGCGACACGGGGACGCCTGAGCAACGGGGAAATGAACGCGCCCGCCTGCGCCAGCAGGCCCGGCCCGATCTCGACGTCATATTCACGCCCCGGCAGGGCCACATGCACCGTCTCACGCATCCAATCGCTCCAATACATCGCTGCGCGTCAGCAGCACGTCAATCACCCGCTCGGCCATGGCATCAATCGACAGATCCGCCGCACAGGCCACCCGCAAATCCGCCAGCCGGTAGATCGGCGTGCGCGCTTCAAAGATCCCGGCGAGCGTCGCGCGCGGATCATCCGTGCGCAGTAAGGGCCGCGTGTCCTTATGCTTCACACGGCTCCACAGCAGGTCGATGTCCGCATCGAGCCAGAGCGCCACTCCTTTTGTCGTGATATTGTCGCGGTTCACTTGCGCCAGATAGGCCCCGCCGCCCGTGGATAAAATCCCGTTTTGCGTTTCCAGCAGGCGGCGGATCACCTCGGTCTCACGGCGGCGAAAGAACCCCTCGCCGTCACGCTGAAATATCTCTGGCACGGACTGGTTCGCCGCCGCCTCGATTTCGGCGTCGCTGTCGAGGAACGACACGCCCAGTTTGAGGGCCACGGCGCGGCCCACCGCCGTCTTGCCTGCGCCCATCATTCCCACTAGCGCAACCGTCTTTTTCAGACGGAAGCGGCGGGCCTGTCGGCGGATGTCAGCCGTGGGTGGATCATTTTCTCGCATTTGGTCCTGAATGACGTGATCTTACCGGAAAGGCCATATATAGTTTGGAAAAACATTGGCAAATCAGGCAGTCGTTCATGTTAGGAAAGCTCTTCAAGTTTCTGTTTATCCTCGTGATTTTCGGATTCATCGGATTGATAGGCTTTGCCTATGTGGGCCCCGAGCTTGGGCTGGATTTCGCGCCTGTGACGTCCGAGATACGGATGCCCGTTACCCTTGACGGGCAATAGCACATGCGGGGTACGTATGCTGCGATCATCCGACTTGCAGGCATCGGCCTATACCTGTGCGCGGCGGTGCCGCTGTCCGCGCAAACGCAAGCGCCGCTTTCGGTGATCGACTGGCTGGACCAACCTGCGCCGCTGGCAGATTTGCCGCGCGCGCCGCAGATCGCGGCGCCGCTGAATGAGCCGGCCGTCACCCAAAGCGGAAGCGCGCCGCGCATTACCACCCGCCCATTGAGCGGTACGCCTTCTCCCGCGGTAGGGCTCGTACCCTCAAAAATCACCGGCATGCGGCCCGACATCTGGGCGGGGAGCGAGCCGCAGATACTCTCGCAGATCATGAACGATCTGCCCGATCTCGATCTGCCCGCCGCAAATGCGCTGTTGTTCACGCTGTTGCTGGCGGAGGCAGATGCACCGATCGGGGGGCAGACGGCGCAGGATACGCTGACGGTAGCGCGAGTGCAAAAGCTGATGGCGCTCGGTGCGGTAGATCCCGCGCTGGCGCTGATCGAGCAGGCGGGTGCGGCCAGCTCGCGCGCGCTGTTCGACGTCTGGATGGACCTGAGCCTGTTGGTCGGCACGGAGGACACCGCCTGCGGGGCGCTGTCGCGGGCGCCCTACCTGACGCAGGACATGAGCACGCGTATTTTCTGTGCCGCGCGCGGCGGTGATTGGGACACGGCGGCACTGACCTTCGGATCGGCCTCCGCGCTGTCACTGGTCCCACGCGAAAAGCTCGACGTGCTCGACCGGTTCCTGCACCCCGATGCCTTCGACGAGGCGGGTCCCCTGCCCGCGCCGCGCACGATTGATCCCCTCACGTTCCGCCTGTTCGAGACAATCGGCGAGCCGTTGCCGACCCGGCGTCTGCCGCGCGCCTATGCCGTGGCTGATCTGCGTGATGTGGCAGGCTGGAAAACCCAGCTGGAGGCAGCGGAGCGGCTCACCCGCGCCGGTGCGCTGCCAGACAACCGCCTGCTGGGCCTCTATACAAACCGACGGCCTGCCGCCTCCGGCGGGGTCTGGGACCACGTGCGCGCGGTGCAGCAATTTGATACGAGCCTCGGTCTCGGCAGCGCGGAGGCTGTCGCGAAAACACTTGCCCCCGCATGGGGCGAGATGGCGCGTGCGGGCCTAGAGGTAAGCTTTTCCGCTCTGTTTGCGGAGCGGGTGTCGCAGATACCGCTCTCGGGGGCGACCCAAAACCTTCAGGCGCGCATGGTGCTGCTGTCGGCAGACTACGAGACGGTGGCGGGCGCACTGCCCGACACGATCAATCTGGGCCCGCACACGATGCTCATCCGGGCCGTCGCGCGCGGCGAGGCACCAGCCATAGCGCCGTCGGAGGCATTGCCCTTTGCGATCCATGATGCCTTCACGGCGCCCACGCCGCGCGCCGAATGGGTCGAGATGGCGCGCAATCAACGACTGGGCGAGGCGCTCCTCGCGACGCTCGGGGCACTGAACGACGGCGCGCGGGGCGACAGCGGTGCCCTGCGCGAGGCTTTGGGCACGCTGCATGCGCTGGGGCTTGAAGACACAGCGCGCCGCGCATCGCTGCAACTTTTACTACTGGAAGATCGCCCGTGAATGCGCGCGCGCCGTCCTTGTGGATCTCCATGTTTCTGGAGGCGCAGGCGGCGGAGCTGGGGGCAGCCACCAATACGCTGCTGGCCTACGGCCGCGATCTGAAGGATTTCGACGCCTGGCTCGCGCGCAAGGAATGTACGTTTCATCAGGTCACGCGCGCCGATGTTGAAGCCTATCTGGTCTATTGCGACGCCCAGGGGCTGGCCAAATCCACCCGCGCGCGACGGCTGTCGGCGGTCAAGCAACTCTACCGCTTCGCCTTCGAGGAAGGGCTGCGCAGCGACAATCCCGCCATCCAAATCAGTGGCCCAGGCCAGGACAAGCGCCTGCCCAAGGTTCTGTCCGTCGAGGAGGTTGACCGGATGCTCGCCGCCGTGCGCGGCTTTGGTCGCAACGAGGTCGACCGCGCGCGCAACACTTGTTTGATGGAGCTGCTCTATGCCACCGGCATGCGCGTGAGCGAGCTTGTGGGCCTGCCCGTGAGCGCCGCGCGTGGCGATCCGCGCCTGCTGCTGATACTGGGCAAAGGCGGCAAGGAGCGCATGGTGCCGCTCTCGCCCGATGCGCGCGACATGCTGGCCCTGTGGATCCGCCTGCGCGATATCGCAGAGGCCGCGCGTGTGGCCAAAAAGCACCCCGCATCGCGTTTCCTGTTTCCCTCGCGCGGTAAGGACGGCCACCTCACGCGCCACCGCTTTTACCTACTGATCAAGGAGATCGCAGTGGCCGCAGCCGTGGATCCGTCACGCGTCACGCCGCACACCCTGCGCCATGCCTTCGCCACGCATCTGCTTGCCGGTGGCGCAGATTTGCGCGCGATCCAGACGATGCTGGGCCATGCCGATGTCGCCACAACAGAGATCTATACCCATGTGCTGGAGGCGCGCCTGTCGGAGCTGGTGTTGGACCATCATCCACTCTCCGAAACCGCAAAGGCCAAAGGTGAAACGCCCCCTGACCGATAGCGGTGCGCGCGCAGTGCGTGGCGACCCAACAGGCCCGTGCATACGGCCCTACGACTTGCGTACGCCCTTTCAATATGGGTTTGGGACCATGCAGCACGCACCACAGCGTGGGCCTGTGGCACCCTTAAGGTGAAACAGGGCATTTCACCCCTTCGCTCTCTTGAATGCTCCGGGACCGCCCCCCATAACGGAAGCAACACTCCTGAAAGGGTTTCTATATGGATATGTCACAGGTCACGATAGACGGGGCCTTCTGGGTTTCGGTCTTAACGATTTTGTTGCTGCTGGTGCTCTCTGGCTGCTTTTCCGGCTCCGAGACCGCCCTCACAGCCGCCTCGCGCGGCAAGTTGCGCTCACAGGCCGATCGCGGCTCGGCGGGGGCCGCTCGCGCGCTCAAAATCACTGAGGATAACGAGCGGCTCATCGGCTCGGTGCTGCTGGGCAACAACCTCGTGAATATCCTGGCTGCCTCGCTCGCCACAGCGCTGTTCACACGGCTGTTCGGAGAAAGCGGTGTCGCACTGGCCACCTTGGTGATGACGCTTCTGGTGCTGATCTTCGCCGAGGTACTGCCGAAAACATATGCCATCACCAACGCAGAGCGCGCCGCGGCTCTCGTCTCCGGCCCGATCAGCATCGTGGTGCTGCTCTTCGCGCCGGTCGTGGGCGTCGTGCGCCTCATCGTGCGCGGCATGCTACGCCTGATGGGCGTGCCGGTGGACCCAGACAGCAACATCCTCGCCGTGCGCGAGGAAATCGCGGGCGCGCTGCACTTGGGCCATTCCGAGGGGGTGGTGGAGAAGGAAGACCGCGACCGCATTCTGGGCGCGCTCGATCTGCGTGATCGCGTGGTGGAGGAAATCATGCTGCACCGCTCCGGCATCGAGATGATCGACGCAGACGACACCCCCAGCGATATCCTCGAGCAATGCCTGCGCTCCAACCACACCCGGCTGCCGGTCTTCCGCAACGATCCCGAAAATATCATCGGGGTGATCCACGCAAAAGACCTGCTGCGCGCCATGTACAAACTCATCGGCGGCCCCGAAGGCGACGCAGGTGCACTCAAGAAATTCGATATCGCAGATGTGGCAATGGAGCCCTATTTCGTGCCGGAAACCTCCACGCTGGACGAGCAGATGCGTCAGTTCCTGCACCGCCGCACCCATTTTGCGCTGGTGGTCGACGAATACGGCTCGCTTCAGGGCCTCATCACTCTCGAAGACATTCTCGAAGAGATCGTGGGCGAGATCACAGACGAATTCGATCCGCAGGCCGATCATGCGGTCAAAACCGACGCTGACGGCCAATATCTGGTGGACGGTGCCATGACCATCCGCGACCTCAACCGCGCCAACGACTGGAACCTGCCCGACGACGAGGCAAATACCGTCGCAGGTCTGGTCATCCACGAGGCCCAGATGATCCCAACCCGCGGACAGGTTTTTTCCTTCCATGGCTTCCGCTTCGAAGTGCTGCACCGCGACGGCAACCGGATCACCAAGCTGAAAATGCGCCCGCTCTGACGCCCTATTTCTTTTGGCCGAAAATACTCCGGGGAGTCCTGTCCCAGAGGGACAGGGCGGGGCAGCGCCCCTCTTACGCCCGCAAACGCACGCCCTTGGGATCAAATGGTGGCTCGGCCAGCACCGTCGCTTTATGGGGCGCGCCGAGGACCATTACATCGACCATATCCCCCGCTTTCACGCCGGTAACATAGCCCAAAGCCAAGGACATGCCGACGGAGTAGCCGTAAGCGCCGGAAGTCACGCGCCCGATCCCGACACCGTCCCTGAAGATCGGCTCACCACCCGTCGCATCCGCATTCGATGCATCTGTCTGAACGGCATCGAGCGCGAGCAGCACAAGCTCCTCGCGCGCGGGTTTGCCCATCGTCTCAGTCACCGCCTCGCGGTTGAGGAACGCCTTGTCGAGCTTGCATAACCGAGCGAGACCGACCTCCTGTGGCCAATACTCCGGGCTATATTCGCGCCCCCAGGAGCCATACCCTTTCTCCACCCGCAGCGACATCAGAGCGCGACTGCCCACGGGCCCTGCGCCCACATCGTGACCCGCCGCGGTCAATGCGCCGAAAAGCGCTGCCTGATCCACCGCAGCGCAATGCAACTCCCAGCCCAGATCGCCTGTGAATGAGACCCGCAGCGCCAGACATCGCACGCCGGCAAGCTCGATCCACTTGGAGCGCATGAAGGGAAAATCCGACGTCTCCAGCGAGGTATTTGTCAGCCGCTGCAACATTTCGCGCGCCCGTGGGCCTGCCACGTTGAAGCCACACATCGCCACGGTCTCGCTCTCGAAGGTCGTGCCCTCGGGCAACGGAATTTCCTTGAAGAACCGCTGATGGTAGCGCTCCGCCATGCCCGACCCGATGATCCAGAATTCATCCTCACCCAGACGCGTCACGGTGAAATCGCCTGCGATGCCACCGCGCTTCCCGATGAGCGGTGTGAGGCAGGAGCGGCCCACTTCGCGTGGCATGGTGTTGGCGAACAGCGCATTCAGCCACTCCTCCGCGCCCGGCCCCGTGCAGCGGTACTTGGCGAAATTCGAGATGTCGATGATGCCCGCATTCGCGCGCAGCATTTTGCATTCGGCGCCGACCACATCCCACCAGGGCTGGCGGGTGAAGCCGTGGGTCTGGTCCTGCGCACCCACGGTATCACCGTAATACAGCGGATGCTCCCAGCCATAGTTGAGGCCAAAGACAGCACCCATCCCACGCTGCGCCTCATAGGCGGGGCGCACGCGGGCGGGGCGTCCGGCGCTGCGCTCCTCATTCGGGAAATGGATCTTGAAGCGGTTGGCGTATTGATCGCCCACACGCGCTTTGGTGAAGGCGGTATCGGCCCAATCGCCGAAGCGCGCGACATCCCAGGCGAACATGTCATAGCGCGTCTCGCCGGTGACAATCCAGTCGGCGGCGAGCAGGCCCATGCCGCCCGACTGGCTGAAACCGGGAATGATGCCGTTGCAGCAGAAATAGTTTCTCAGCTCTGGCACGGGGCCGAACAGCACATTTGAATCCGGCGACCAGATCATCGGTCCGTTGATCACCCGCTTGATCCCCGCCGTTCCCACGGCGGGCACGCGGTCGATCGCGCGCATCATATTGTCCTCGATCCGTTCCAGATCATCGGCGAAGAGCTCATGGCCGAAGTCTTGCGGCGTGCCGTCCTCGGCCCAGAACACCACGTTCTTCTCATACGCACCGACGAGCAGGCCCTTGCCTTCCTGGCGCAGGTAGTACTCTCCGTCACGGTCAGCCACTGAGGGCAAGCGGCGGTCCATGCCCGCAATCTCGGCGATGGTTTCGGTCACGAAATACTGGTGCTCCGTCGGCAGGAGCGGCAGCTTGATGCCCGCAAGCGCCGCGACCTCACGACCCCAAAGACCTGCGGCGTTCACGATCCATTGCGTATGGATATCCCCCTTGGCGGTGCGTACGATCCATGTGCCGTCGGGCTGCTGCTCGGTCCCTGTGACGGGGCAAAAGCGGATAATCTCCGCCCCGTTTTGCCGCGCGCCTGCGGCATAGGCGTTGGTGACGCCCGACGGGTCCACATTGCCGCCGTTCTCTTCGTACATGATGCAGCGGATGCCGTCGTAATTAACCAGCGGATGCAGCGCCTCTGCCTCGCCGCGGTCCACCTCGCGGAAGGGCAGCCCGTAGTATTTCGCCTTCGCCGCTTGCAGGCGTAGCTGGTGCTCGCGCGCCTCGGTCTGCGCCAGATAGAGCGAGCCGGGCTGGAACACGCCGCAGCTCTGCCCCGTCTCCGCCTCCAGCGCGTTGTAGAGATCCATCGTATAGTTCTGGATGCGCGTGATGTTGTTGTTGTCGTGCAGCCCGTGGATGTTGGCCGCCGCGTGCCACGTGGAGCCTGAGGTCAGCTCGTCGCGCTCCAGCAGCACCACATCGGTCCAGCCCAGTTTGGTCAGATGGTAGAGGATGGAACAGCCGATAACGCCGCCCCCGATGATGACGGCCTGGGCATGGGTGCGCATTGCAGATTCCTGATATTGGCGTGCGTTCGGCTTAATCTGACTGTCAACGCTCCCGACGGATAGCGCTTTTACGACATGATCGGTCGCAGCAGAGCATCGCCCTCTATTCGGGCCGCACTTTGGGACTGGCCGACGCGATGAGGGTTTCACGGTCCGGCGCAAAGGTCAGGGCGGCGAGCGCGCGGTCAAGCTCCTGGCGCGCGAGATCGACGGCGGCGGCACACAGCTTTTCATCCGGATGCTGCATCAACCCCGTCAGCGTCTGTTGCAGACGTTGCTGCACTTCGAGCGTGGCGGCCCCATCCCGCGACAGCGCCCCAAACCCGTCGCGCAACAGATCGACCGGATCGAGCGGGGCCACATACAGATGCGCGAGCAGCGTTTCGGGATCACTGGCCGCCTCATCCTTGTAATCCGACAGGATCCGCCCGATGCGGGTGATCACGTCGATCGCCGTGCCCGGATCGTTCACCCCCGGCGACAGCGCCTTGGACCCGATTTCTCCCATTACGATGAGGCCAAACCGCGGATCCTGCTCATAGGTGCGCAGATCGTGCAACATTACGGTGTTTTTGATTTCGCCGCACAGCGCATCCCAATCGGGCTCATCGCCGCGCCTCTCGATCTCCAGCAAGGGGGAGCCAAGAAAGGCGAAATGCCCGATTGTGTGGACGAGGTAGATACGCACGTCGTATTTTTCAGCCACCTCATTGAGCGCTTCGGGAAAGACCTGCCGGACATACCCGCTTTCCCAGGCGCGCACCGTCCGCGTGCCCTCGGGCACACCGTCGACAAGCGGTCTCCCCCCCAGACAGGGCCGCGCGAGGCGGTCCTTGAACTGATCACGGGTGACCTGCTCGACCTGGCGCGTGGTGTCGATGAGCTGCCCGAAGCCTTGCAGGTGCAACACCCAGCGGATGAGGTAGATCACGATCACCCCCAGCACCGTCACCGTCATCCAAAACAGCACGAAGGCGCGGTCGTCGCCGTAGACCCCCGTCTCGCGCAGGATGATCCCGAGCAGGGCGTAGACATAGGCGCCGATGAATACAGCCAGAGTGTTTTGCGTCGTGCGGTCCTCCATGATCAGGCGGTGCACGCGCGGTGTCCACTGCGTCGAGGACGATTGATAGACCGAGACCATCACCGTGATCGAGAAGATCGTCACCGCCAGCATCGCCGACGCGATCAGCTGCAACAGCCTGTCTGCCGCCGCACCATCTACCGACTGGGCGAGGCTGTCGGGCGTGTAGAGCTCGGCAAGCTGGCTCAGCCCAAGGGCCAAAAGGGCCAGAAGTCCCATAAGCACCACCCGCACCCAAAGTTTTCGGGTGTATTGGTGCGCCTGCCTGATGGCGGTCATAAAGAGTGTGTTGAGATGATCCATCCGTCGAAGCTAGCGTATCGCACGGTGGACACCAGCGGATAAATGGTGGGGCATTTTCGACATTTTCTGTCGCAAAACCGCTTGCCCCGCCGCACGTCATGGCATTGTGTGCTGCAAAAGCCAGCGGAGATTTCCCCCATGAAAACCACCACCCGTGTCGCCATCATTGGCGGCGGCGTCGTCGGCGCATCTGTCCTCTACCACCTGACCAAGCTGGGCTGGTCGGACGTGATCCTGCTGGAGCGTTCTGAGCTGACGTCAGGGTCCACGTGGCATGCGGCAGGCGGGTTTCACACCCTCAACGGCGATACCAACATGGCCGCCTTGCAAGGCTATACCATCAAGCTTTACAAAGAGCTGGAGAAGATCACGGGCATGTCCTGCGGTCTGCACCACGTGGGCGGTGTGACGCTGGCCGACAATCAGGACCGCTTCGACATGATGCTGGCCGAGCGCGCCAAGCACCGTTTCATGGGCCTTGAGACGGAGATCGTGGGGCCGGAGGAAATTGCGAAGATCGCCCCCGTCACCAACCTCGACGGCATCATCGGCGGGCTCTACGATCCGCTCGACGGACATCTCGACCCCTCGGGCACGACCCACGCCTACGCGCGCGCGGCTAAAATGGGCGGGGCGGAGATCTACACCCACACCATGGTAAAGGAGACCAATCAGCGCGCGGACGGAACGTGGGATGTCGTCACCGACAAGGGCACCATCCACGCAGAGCATCTGGTGAACGCGGGCGGCCTGTGGGCGCGCGAAGTGGCGGCGATGGCGGGCGTCTACCTGCCCTTGCACCCGATGGAGCATCAGTACCTCGTCACCGAGGAAGTGCCGCTGATCCGCGAGATGATGGCCGACGGCCGTGAGCATCCGCATGTGATGGACCCGGCGGGCGAATCGTATTTGCGCCAGGAAGGTATGGGCCTGTGCATTGGTTTCTACGAGCAGACCTGCCGCCCGTGGGCCGTGAATGGGACGCCGTGGAGCTTTGGCCAGGACCTGCTGGCCGATGATTTCGACAAGATCGAGGACAGCATCAATTTCGCCTACGCGCGCTTCCCAGATCTGGAACGTGCGGGCGTGAAAAACGTGATCCACGGGCCGTTTACCTTTGCGCCCGACGGCAACCCGCTGGTCGGTCCCGTCCCGGGCCTGCGCAATTACTGGAGCGCATGCGGCGTAATGGCGGGCTTTAGCCAAGGCGGCGGCGTGGGCCTGACGCTTGCGCAATGGATGATCGAGGGGGAGCCGGAGCGCGATGTATTCGCCATGGATGTGGCGCGTTTCGGCAAATGGATCTCGCCCGGCTACACCCTGCCTAAGGTGATCGAGAACTACCAAAAACGCTTCTCCGTCGCCTACCCGAACGAAGAACTGCCCGCCGCGCGGCCCCATCACACCACGCCGATGTACGATGTCTTCACGCAGATGGGGGCGGTCTGGGGCCATCAATACGGGTTGGAAGTTGCCAACTACTTCGCCACCGACGGCGAGCCGACCTATGAGACGCCGTCGTTCCGCCGCTCGGACGCTTTCGACGCCACCGGTCGCGAGGTGCGCGCCGTGCGGGCGGGCGTGGGCATCAACGAGGTACAGAATTTCGGCAAATATCTGGTATCCGGCCCCAATGCGCGCGCCTGGCTCGACCGGATCATGGCGGGGCGGGTGCCCGCGCAGGGCCGCCTGTCGCTCACGCCGATGCTGTCGCCAAAAGGTCGCCTGATCGGTGATTTCACCATGTCGTGTCTGGGCGACGAGCTTTTCCAGCTCACGGCTTCCTACGGCGCGCAGGATTATCACAGCCGCTGGTTTGCGCAGAACATGATGGAGGACGTGCAGGTCGAAAACATCAGTGATCGGCGCACCGGATTCCAGATCGCCGGACCACGGGCGCGCGAGGTGCTCGCCGCCTGCACGCACGACGATGTGGCCTCGATGAAATTCCTCGACGTGCGCCCCATGAACGTTGGGCAGGTCAGCTGTCTGGTACAACGCGTCAGCTATACCGGCGATCTGGGATATGAGATCTACTGCGATGCGATGGCGCAGCGCCAGCTGTGGCGCACGCTCTGGGAGGCGGGACAGCCCCATGCCATGACGCTTTTTGGCATGCGCGCGATGATGTCGCTGCGCCTCGATAAATTCTTCGGCGGCTGGCTGCTGGAATTCGGGCCCGACTATACGGCGGCGGAGACGGGGCTGGACCGGTTCATCAGCTTCAAGAAAAACACCGATTTTATCGGGCGTGCCCCGGCGGAGGCTGAGCGTGAAAGCGGCCCCGCGCGCAAGCTGGTGGCATTCGAGGTCCAAGCCGAGGATGCGGACGTGCAAGGCTATGAGCCGATCTGGCACGGTGGTGAGGTGATCGGGTTCTGCACATCGGGTGGCTACTCACATCATGCGAGCAAATCCATCGCGCAGGGGTTCGTGCCCACGGCACGGGCGCAGGACGGGCTGCAGGTCGAAATCGAGATCCTCGGTCAGATGCGCGCCGCACGTCTGATCACCACGCCGCTGTTCGACGCGGACGGTGCACGGATGCGCGGTTAGTATGATCGCGCTCCTCCTGCTCGCAGCTGGCAGCTCTCGAAGGATGCGGGGGCCGGACAAGCTGCTGGAGGAAGTGGACGGTATCGCGCTGCTGCGACGTCAGTGCCTGCGCGCGCTGGAAACCGGCTGCCCTGTGCTGGTCACCCTGCCCGCGCTGGATCACCCCCGGCGCACTGTCCTTGCCGGTTTGCCGGTACAAATGGTCGAGGTGAGGAATGCAGATGAAGGAATGAACGCAAGCCTGCGTGCGGGCCTGCGCGCCTGTGGTGAGCGTACTGAGGCGCTCATGGTGGTGCTGGCCGATATGCCAGATCTGACAACGGACGACATGAACATCATGCTCCAGGCCGCAGATCTCAAGTCAGAAACTCTGATCTGGCGCGCGGTGACGGCCTCCGGCGACGCGGGCCACCCTATCATCTTCCACAAGCAGCTTTTCCCCGACATCATGGCCCTGCACGGCGATGCGGGCGCAAGGGAGGTCGTAGCACGGCACGGCGACGTTACGGCTCGCATCCCCCTGCCCGGCGATCACGCGCGGACGGATCTGGACACGCCCGAAGCCTGGGCCGCGTGGCGCGCCACGCGAAGCGCTACCTGACAAATAGAGCCGCCTCATGCGCCTTTGCACTGCGGCGCGCCGAAGAATAGCCCTCAACGCCGTCCTTCGTGGCAAGCTCGGGAAACAGCTCGAAAATCTCCATGCGCTGCGCGTTGTCCAACCCCGCAAGCGTTTGCGTTCCGGGTTGAAAACTCTCGCTCCAGGCGCCGTTGGACAAGATGACCTCATGGCGCTCGAACATCATATGGATGTAGGACACAGGCGCGGGAGGCGCGATGGTGACACCGCGCAGGCCAGTCACGTGCTTTGCCGCAACAAGGACCTCGCTTTCCTCGAAATAAAGCATGGTTTTATCGTTTGCGACGAGCATCCGGTGATTGGGCGAAACCATGATGTCCCGCTCTGGCAAATCGTTGCCGAGCGCGCCTTTGGCGATGTGAACCGGACGCAGATGCGGGGCTAGTCCAAGCGCTTGCGCTGCCAAATCCCGCGCGCCGATCAAGTGGATGGTTTTCAGGCCGTTGTCGCGGGTGATGTCCGCTCGCCCGGTTTCAGATCCTGCACCTCCACCTCGCCGCGCGGCGTGGCGATCCGGGTACCGGGCGTAAAGCAGGGCACGACCTTCTCGATGTTGGAAAAAAGGATGCTATCAACCGCGTCGCCATTGGCATCCGTCAGCAAAATCTCGCCATTCTCGATAGTGTCCGGATCGCGTACGATTGAGAATGAGCCGCCCGCCTTGACGATCGAGTCGAGGTTGATGCGGTCGAAGTCGTCGCCGACTTCGCCTCCGTCGATGACACCACCGGCGGCAACGTTGTAGAAGACATAGCGCCCCTCGCCGCCAATCAGCGTGTCGTCACCCTCGTTTCCGAAAAACTGGTCGTTCCCCTCTTCGTCATTTAGCGTATCCTCCTCAAGACCGCCCACAAGCGTGTCGTTGCCAAAGCCGCCCTCGATCAGATCATCCTCCTCGGTCCCGACCAGCGTTTCGTCCAAGTTCGTTCCTACAATAGTTGCCATTTTCAATTGTCTCGAAGAACAGCTCGGCAGCCCCCAACCGCCAATTAAGGCAATATTAACACTTTGCCTGTCGTCAACTTAAGGATTTTGTCAATTTAGTTTTGATGATCAACATCTTGCGACCACTGCCCCTTGCCGCAGCCCTATTGATGCCTCAGAGGGGCCAATCACGCCAAAAATGAAAAACGGAGCCGCGTGCGCCTCCGCTCTCACTCATCCGGGTCACTACTCCCGTCTGAAGCTGCATACTCAAGACCCCGAGGCAGACCTATGCCGGTACGCCTCGGGGGATACTGTGGGGAAGGATCAGCCGTTCGTGGTGATCAGCTTTGCTTCGTGCTTTTTCAGTGACTTGCGCGCAGCGGCATAGGCTGCGATGCCCTCGCGTGTGGCAAGTTCCGGGAAGAGTTCCAGTATCTCGTCACGGGCAGCGTCGCCGACACCGGCCAGCGAGTTATCGCCAGGCTGGAAGCTTTCGGTCCAGATGCCGTCGGACAGGATCACCTCATGCTGGTCGAACATGATGTGAATGTAGGTGGTTCTCGACACGTCGACCACGTCGATCCCCTCCATATCCGTCAGGTGTTTCGCCGCCACCAAGACCTCACGCTCCTCAAAGTAGAGGGCCGTTTTGTCGTTGGCGATCAGCACCCTGTGCTGCGGCGATACCATCATGTCACGCTCCGGCAGATCGTTGCCCAGAGCACCCTGACGGATCAGGATCGGGCGCAGATGCTCCTTGGCTGCCAAGGTCTCACCGCCCATCTCACGATGTCCGACCCAGCGGATTTCCTGCATCCCGTTGTCACGGGTGATGATGCGGTCTCCGACTTCCAGATCCTCCACCTTACGCTCCCCTTTGGGTGTCGCGATCAGGGTGCCGGGGGTGAAGCAGACGACAACTTCTTCGATGTTTGTAAACACCAGTTGGCCTGCGTCCGTCCCGTCGGCATTGAAGTAGTCCACCACACCGTTCTCGACGTTCGTAGGGTCGAGGGTGACCTCGAAACGACCTCCTTCGGGAGCGGAGCCCACAAGGTCGAGGATGTCGAAGTCGTCACCCGTCTCGGAGCCGTCGACCACATCGCCCGCATTGACATCGCGGAAGATGTCACGATCGGCACCGCCGGTCATGGTGTCCTCGCCCGTGTTGCCCAGCAGCACATCGTTGCCGGAGCCGCCGAAGAGTTCGTCATCCCCGTCGCCACCGCGCAACGTATCCTCGCCCAGACCCCCCTGGAGCGTATCGTCGCCCGCGTCGCCGTTCAGGTCGTCCTCGCCCTGGCCGCCGTCCAGCACATCATCGCCGTCACCGCCGTTGAGCGTATCGTCACCCACCGCACCGCGCAGCGTGTCATCTCCGTCGTCGCCCGACAGGACGTCATCGTCACCGCCGCCGTCGAGCAGATCGTCACCGTCACCACCGTGCAGCGAATCCTCACCGAGGTTGCCGCGCAGGGTGTCGTCCCCGGTGCCACCTTCCAGGCTGTCGTCGCCGGAGCCCCCTTCGAGACTGTCGTCGCCCTGCCCTCCTTCGAGCGTATCGTCGCCCGCACCGCCCCGAAGCAAGTCGTCGTCGATGCCTCCATCCAGCACATCATCGCCGGAGCCGCCGATCAGCGTATCGTTGTCATCGCCGCCGAAGATCACATCGTTGCCGGCGCCGCCATCGACCAGATCGTCGCCGTTATCGGGCGCGAGGTCGGGCCCAAGCGGGTTGGAGCCATCGTCTTCGATCTCCAGCTCATCCAGACCGAGGACGGGATCGTTGTTGGCATAAATCGTGTCGTTGCCGTCGCCGCCCAGGATCGTGTCATTGCCTTCGGCGCCGACGATCCGGTCATCGCCCTCACCGCCCTGAATGTCATCGTCGTCGATGCCACCGTCGATCACATCGTCGCCGTCGCCACCGTCGATCGTGTCACGGTCATCGCCCGTCGAAATGGTATCGTCCCCATCGCCACCGAGAACGCTGTCGCGATCATTCTCAGGATCAGGATCAGCAGGGAAGACGCCGGGATAGCCGATGTCAGGCAAGGGGAAGCTGCCGCCGGTGTCGATCACATCGTCACCCTCACCGCCGTCCACGGTGTCACTGCCATTACCGCCGAACACAGTATCGTCGCCCGCGCCGGCATTGATCAGATCGTCTCCCGCCTCATCGGGGTCAAGCAGATCGAGAGGATCATCCCCTTCGATCTCGTCGTTGCCTTCACCGCCGGCGATGGTGTCGTCACCGGAGCCGCCGTTGATCGCATCGTCACCGACACCGCCGTCGATGCTGTCGTCGCCTGCGCCGCCGGTGACTTCGTCGTCGCCTAGACCGGCCAGAATGGTATCGTCGCCATCACCAGCGATGATGATATCGTCCTGCGGCTCTTCACCGGGCAGGAACCCATCGCCACCGTCCACGACATCGCCCTGCGGATCACCGTCAAAGTCTTCGTCGATCAGATCATCACCGTCGGTGCCCGTGACGATACCGTCGCGCACCAGCACATTCACGGTGCCGGGCGTTTCCCCACCAAACCCATCGGAGACGACATAGGTGATCTCCGTGGGGCCGTTGAAGCCGGGGTTCGGCAAGAAGTCGAGGCTGCCGTCGGGCAGGATCGTGATGTCACCGTCAGGGCTCGTCGCAGAGATCACGGTCAACGGATCGCCGTCCGGGTCGCTATCGTTTTCGAGGACCGGAATAAAGATGACGCTGTCTTGGTTTCCGATGGCCGTGTCGTCCACCGTAACCGGCGGCTCATTGTCCCGCACCGTGACGAACAGAACCGCAGGATCGGTCAGCTCTCCGTCGGAGATGGTGTAATTGACCTGCGCTTCGCCCGCAAACCCGTCGGCGGGCGTGAACGTGAGCGTGCCGTCGTCGTTGATCTCAACGACCCCATCGGGGCTGGACGCCGAGATGATCGTCAGCGGATCCCCCTCGGTATCGCTGTCGTTGTCCAGAACGGGCACCGTCACAGATGTGCTCGGCGGCGTAAAGGCAAAGTCGTCCTCGGCCAGCGGTCCATCGTTCACCGGGTTCACCGTGACATCGACGGTTGCCGTATCCTCGCCGCCCTTCCCATCGGTGATGGTATAGGTGATGGTCGTCGGGCCGTTGAAATCGGGGTTCGGCGTGAATTCGAGTGTTCCGTCATCGTTGATCGTGACGCTGCCGTCGGGCGAAGTCGCCTCGGTCACGGTGAGGTCATCGCCGTCCGGATCATCGTCGTTGCTGAGCACATCGATGACGACCGGTGTGTCTTCATCGGTCTCGGCCGTATCGTCCATGGCGACCGGTGGCGCAGAGGGCTGGCCCACGGACACGATCACCTGGCCCATATCTCTCTCGCCGAACTCATCGTCGATCACGTAGTCGATCACCGCATCGCCGACGAACCCCTCGTTGGGGGTGAACGTCACCGTAAGGTCCACGGGGTCAATCTCCGCCACGACGTCGTCGGAGGTGGCCGAAATCAATCCAAGCTCGTCCCCATCGGGATCGAAATCGTTGGAGAGTACGTCGATGACGACCGGCGTGTTCAGATCGGTGGAGGCGACATCATCCACCGCGACAGGCGCGTCGTTCACGTTTTCAACGGTCACGAACACCCGTGCATCGTCAAAGCCGCCGTTGCCGTCGGTCACGGTATAGTCGATCACCGCTTCGCCGAAGAAATCCACGTTGGGCGTGAAGCTAAGCGTGCCGTCACCGTTGATGACGACCGTACCGTCCTCCGAGAGCGCCTCGGTGATGGTGAGCGGGTCGTCCTCCGGGTCAGTGTCGTTGGTCAGGACCGGCACCACGACCAGCGTCTCTTCATCCGTCTCCGCAAAATCATCCACGGCGACCGGGGCAAAGTTCTCCGGCCCATCGGTCACGGTCACGACCGCCTGACCCTCGTCGCTAGCGCCGTCAGGGTCGCTCACGGTATAGCTGATCGTCGCTTCACCGATAAATCCCGCCGCCGGGGTGAACAGGATCGTGCCGTCGCCATTGTCGACGAACGTGCCCTGATCGGCTGGCACGGAAATATCGGAAATCGTCAGCTCGTCGTTGGTGTTGTCCACGTCGGTGTCATTGCCGCGCAGATCGACAAGCACCGCCGTATCTTCTGGCGTCGTCGCCGTGTCATCCACGGCCACTGGCGCATCGTTCACGGGGGTCACGGTCACGACTGCCTGACCTGCGTCGGTGTTTCCTTCGGGATCGGCCACGGTATAGGTAATGGTAGCGGCGCCGTTGAAATTCAGCGCGGGCGTGAACTCAACGGTGCCGTCGCCATTATCGACGACCGTACCCTGATCCGCCGACACGGAGACCGCTGCCAGAATAAGATCCGCATTTGGTGTATCGGGATCAACGTCATTGCCGAGCAGGTCAACCGTGACGGTCGTGTCCTCCGGCGTGGTCGCCGTATCGGGCTGTGCCATCGGGCCAAGGGGGTCGGCGGGGTCGAACAGCAGGTTCTCGATCTCCTTGAAGTCGAGAGAGCCGGAAACGGAGCCGTCGCCGTTCAGGAATTCGACCGTACCGGAGGTTGAATTGCCATCGGCATCCTCCGTTTCGTTCACGACGCGCGCGGGGCCTTCGCCACGCAAATCGAGGGTGTCGTCGTCGTTGCCGCCCGCACCACCGTCGACCTCATCACCGTCATTTCCGCCAACAAACAGGTCAGCATCATCGCCCCCGGACAAGTTGTCGGCGCCTTCGCCGCCATTGATGGTGTCATTGCCACCTTCGCCGAAAATAGTGTCGTCGCCCAGATCACCGGACAGATCATCGTCGCCACCCGGCTCCGCCACCACACCGCCACCGGAGGTGAAGAAAACATCCGTGATGTTGACGTTTGTACTGGACGGCCCGTTTTGGCTGTTGACGATCTCGATCCGCGAGACCGGGCCCGTAATGTCCACCTGGAGCGAATAAAGCGCGCCCTTTGCGTCGGCGAAACCGCCGTCGCTGTCGGCGGTATCCGCGCCCGGTACACCGTCTGTATCCGACAGCGTCAGACCGGCGCCGCCGTTCAGCACCACTTCGACCGGGGTGCCGACCGCGTCGAAGGCCAGCACGGTCACAAGGCTGTCACCGTCGATATCGTTGATGTTGAAGTCCACATTCGTCACCGGCGCGTCGAAGGCCAGCCCGTATCGGGTCTCCTGCCCTTCAAAGCGCATCTCGCTGTTGAGGGAACTGACGGAATCCACGGATTCGCCTTGCCCGTCGATGCCGGAGGTGTTCTGCAATTCGGTGGAGAAGGTCGTATCGGTCTTTGGTCCGTTGAAGACGTTTGTGAACGTCACCGTCGCCGTGCCGGTATCCTGGGTGAAGTCGGTGATGGTCTCGCCGGGCGTGAAGCCTGCTTCGCTCCAGTTGAAGCTTTCGCGGGTTGCCGTACCGCCCTCAGGCGGCGTGCCGCCGTCGGCCAGCGTGCGGTCTCCGAAGATCAGATCATTGCCCGCGCCGCCCGAAACCGTATCGTCGCCTGCCCCGGCGTAGACGTCATCGTCTCCCACACCGGCCAGCACCAGATCATCACCGCCCAGGGCATCCACAATGTCGTCGTCGGGCGCTTCGCCCGCGATCAGCGCATCGGCCGCATCGATGCGGTCGCCCTCCGGATCGCCCAGATAATTGATGTCGATCACATTGTCCGTATCGTCCCCCGAGACGATCCCGTCCCCGGTTACGACAGGCGGCTTGGGCTGCATGTCGTCAAACACCAGGTCGTCGATCGCACCGGAACCCTTCAGGACCACTTCGAGGCGCGATGTGCCCTCAACCGCGAGCGTCACTACGTTCTGGCCGTTATCGGCGGTCGGACCCACGAACTGCTCACTGATCAGCGTACCATCGGCGGCATAGAAAAACAGGCGCGCGGATTCCTCAATGTCGATGAACGTAAGCGACTTCACCCGGACCTCATCGTCGAACTTGAAGGTGAACGTGCCGCCGGACGCGTTGTCATCCGGATCGGACCCATCGCCGTCTTCGGAAATGATGAGCACGTTGCCAAGGTTATCGGTGGCCAGATCGGTATCGCCGCCCGTGGGGTTCTCCGTGTCGAAGATCATCGCCTGATCGACGCCTTTGCCAGTGGCGTGCGCGGTAATGTGCACCCCGATGTCGCCGTACTGGCCCGTGACGTTTTCACCTGTTGCGAGGGTGTTGAAATCGATTGTTCTGATCATGGCAAATGCTCCTTTGCAGCGTTGCGCGCGGCGCGCATCGCGGCCGGGTTATAATGAGGTGTGTAAATGTCCTCAGGGGTGGCCCGAACGAATGCCAGCACTGCCCCAAGGCACCTTTTCGGGCATGGGACAGAAAAAAAGGATATCTTCATGGTCTTCTCCGTTCAAACACATCGACCCCGTAAGGTTCAGATCACGGTCCGACAAAGGGACGCACTCATTTGCACCGACGTGACGAGAGAGACGGGCCGAAGTGTGGCCGACCTGCGAAACAACTTGGATGCCTCGCAGTCTTATATGCAGCCGTCGCAAACTCGCGGCACTGCACCTCTCCCGCATCGCTAGATGCAGTTAACGTGCGGCCGCCCCCGGACCAAAAATCGTCGCCCCCCAGTTGGGCTGACCCATAGATACCCATGCAGTCACGCCCCACAAAGGGAAAAATGTTTGAAAAGTGTCATGGAAGTGTTCACACAGGGAAGGCTCGGTCAGGCCTCTCCCGTGAACCGAATGGCGACAACCGTACTGTTTCGCGCTTGGAAATAGTGGAAAACCGAGGATCCTGTTGAGCATAACGGGAGTGCGCGCAATTTGGCCGGTTTCAGCGGATCAAAACGCCGCTACATTGTTTCAAAACCGGAGACAATCGCTCCGGCGTGTCGGGTCTTTTCGCCGAAACATAGCCTGAGAGCTCTCGGTTGGCCTTGTCCTCAGGTTGGAACCAATAGGTTAATTTCTGCGAAACTAGTGCGCCGCTGCGCGCTGGCACGCCGCATTTAGTCGAATCAATTTGGATGCATTTTCCGGATCTCCCCGAATCCTGCCGCCAGACGGAAACCGCGCCCGGATGCGCATGCTATCGGCGCATGACAGACCGCGACAAAGCGCGCAAAAACCGACGCCGCGCAGCCTCTCTCTTCATGGAAACCTTTTGACGAAAATTAGTCAGTCCACCAGTACGGAGCGAAGCAGTTTGGACGGTTTTACGGAAAACCTGATCGTCAGGCTGGTACCCAAGGCCGGACTCGAACCGGCACGCCTCGCGGCGGGAGATTTTGAATCTCCTGCGTCTACCATTCCGCCACTTGGGCACGCGGAAGCGTTTAGCCTGCGCACCGGGATGGAGCAAGCTTAATCTGCACTCCGATCCCAGGTCCGCACACTACAATCACTTGACCTGATCTGCTTCCCGTGATGTTGAGGCGGCACACAATGGGGAGGTCACCCGCATGATCCAACGCCTTTATGACTGGACGCTGAGCCTCGCGGAGCATCGCCATGCCCTTTGGGTGCTGGGCCTCGTCGCATTCCTCGAAAGTTCGGTCTTCCCGATCCCGCCCGACATCATCATGATCCCGATGATCATCGCGCGCCCCAACCGGGCGTTTCTGATTGCAGGGGTGGCGCTGATCGCCTCCGTGTTGGGCGGCGTGCTGGGCTATGCCATCGGCGCGCTGGCCTATGAGACATTGGGCGAGCCGATCTTGCGCGCGCTGGGCAAGGGCGATGCCATGGCGGAATTCGCCACACGCTTCAACGACTTCGGCTTTTGGGCGGTGCTGGCGGCGGGCATCACCCCCTTCCCCTACAAAGTCATCACGATCATGGCGGGCTGGACCTCCATGCCGCTGGGCGTGTTCATTGCCACCTCGATCCTCGCGCGCGGCGTACGCTTTTTCCTCGTGGCACTGCTCCTGTGGAAATTCGGCGCCCCCGTGCGGGACTTCATCGAAAAACGCCTGCCGCTCATGTTCACCCTCGCAGTGCTCCTGCTGGTGGGAGGCTTCCTGGCGATTAGATGGATGTGATGCGGTATGTGTTGCTGACCACGCTTGGCCATGCCGCCGTGCTGGCCGGGGCGTTCGCGTTTCAGCATCTCGGCGGCCTCGCACCCTGCGAGATGTGCATCTGGCAGCGCTGGCCCCATGTCACCGCGATCAGCATCGGTCTCATCATTCTGTTCACCGGCGAGGGTAAGCTTGCCTGGCTTGCTGCCATCGCAGCGCTGACCACGGCGCTTATCGGTGCCTATCATGTGGGCGTCGAGCAAGGATGGTGGGAGGGACCCACCACCTGCTCTGCCGGGGAAGTGTCGGGGCTGAGCGCGGAGCAACTGCTCGACCAGATCATGACGGCACCGCTGGTACGCTGCGACGAGATCGCGTGGCAGCTGGGCGGGATCAGCATGGCGGGCTGGAATGCGATCGTCTCGCTCGGTCTCATGACGCTTTGGATCATGGCTGCGCGTCGCGACTAGACCGCCTTTCGCGTACTTAAAAGCAGGCTCGTCTCGGAGGCCACAACACCGTCGAGCTTGCGAATACGGTCGAGTACGAGGTCGAACTCCCCCAACGTCGCCGTGCCGATTTCAACGATCAGATCCCACCGCCCGTTGGTGGAATGGACCGCACGCAGCTCGGCCATGGCGGTCAGGTGCCGCTTGATCCGCTCCGCCCCGCGCCCCTCGATCGCGATCATCATCAGGCCGCGCACCGGATCGCGCGCGACATCCGCGCGGGTGATCACGGAAAACCCTACGATTTCGCCGCGCTCCTGCAGCCGCGCCAGACGCGCGCGCAACGTGGTGCGCGACACGCCGAGCCGCGCGGCGAGATCGGACAGCGACGCGCGCGCATCATGGCGCAGTGCCGCGATCAATCTGTCGTCCATATCGTCCATTATACTGTCCAATTTGGCCAATCTTAAACCAGTTCGGTCACTTCAAGCGGTATTCATACGCCAGATGCACCACATATAACCAGCCCAAATCAGCAAAGGAATTCTGTCATGACCCCTCAACACGTTGTTCTTCAAGGCGCGCCGCTCGATTGTGGCAAAATCCGCCGGGGCTGTATCATGGGGCCGGATGCGTACCGCACGGCGGGCCTCGCCGAAGCCTTGCAAAGCCTCGGACATACGGTCACCGACATCGGCAACGTAGCCCCCGTCCCCTACACCGACGCGCCCCACCCCAAACTACACCGCCTGTCCGAGACCATCGCCTGGACCCAGGCGCTGGCCGACACGACGGAGGCATCATTTGCGCGCGGCATGCCCATTACCATGGGCGGGGATCACGCGTTGGCGGCGGGCACCGTGCTGGGCGCGATGCGCCACGCGCGCGCCCAAGACCGCCCGCTCTTCGTCCTCTGGCTCGACGCGCACAGCGATTTTCACACGCTCGACAGCACCGACAGCGGCAATCTGCACGGCACGCCCATGGGCTATGTCACAGGGCGCGAGGCCTTCCCCGGCTGGCCCGCCCTGCCCGCACCGTTGCCATATGAGAACATTGGCATGATCGGCCTGCGCTCCGTCGATCCATCGGAGCGTGCGGCGCTGCAGGACACCGCCATCACCCGCGTCGACATGCGCGAGATCGACGAGAGCGGCATCGCCCGCCCGTTAAGCGCATTCCTCGCGCGTGTGGCAGAGGCGAATGGCCTGCTGCATGTCTCGCTCGACGTCGATTTCCTCGACCCCGCCGCCGCCCCCGCCGTGGGCACCACCGTGCCGGGCGGCGCCACCGTCCGCGAGGGTCATCTTGTGATGGAAATGCTCAACGACAGCGGCCTGATGTCCTCGCTCGATCTGGTCGAGCTGAACCCGTTTCTGGACGAGCGGGGCCGCACCGCGCGCCTGATGGTCGATCTGGCCGCCTCCGCCCTAGGGCGCAACGTGTTTGACCGCCCCACCCGCGCTTATTGATCTGAGAGAGTAGTTATGACCAATCCAAACCCCTCCGCCCGCGCCTTTGTCCCCTTCGTCAGCGTCGATCATATGATGCAGCTCATTCATCACGTGGGGCTCGCCGACATGCTGCGCGGCATTTGCGACCGCATCGAGGAAGACTTCCGCCGCTGGCCCCTGTTCGACAAGACCCCGCGCGTGGCCTCGCACTCTGACGTGGGCGTGATCGAGCTGATGCCGACCTCGGATGGCGACGTCTACGGCTTCAAATACGTGAACGGCCACCCGGCGAACACCAAGGACGGCCTGCAGACCGTGACGGCCTTCGGTCTGTTGTCGGATGTGGCCAACGGCTACCCGGTGCTGTTCTCCGAGATGACGATCCTCACCGCCCTGCGCACCGCCGCGACCTCCGCACTCGCCGCGCGCGTGCTGGCACCTGAGGGCTCGAAAGTCATGGCAATGATCGGCAACGGCGCGCAGTCGGAGTTCCAGAGCATCGCCATGCAGGCAATCGTGGGCATCGAGGAGGTGCGCCTCTACGACATCGACCCCGCCGCTACCGCCAAATGCGCGGCCAATCTGGCGGGCAGCGGCCTGCGCGTGGTCTCCTGCACCTCCGCCGAAGAGGCGATGCTGGGCGCGCAAATCGTCACGACCTGCACCGCCGACAAGCAATTTGCCACCATCCTCACCGACAATATGGTCGGCACCGGCGTGCACCTCAACGCCATCGGCGGCGATTGTCCGGGCAAGACGGAGCTGGCCACCGAAATCCTGCACCGTGCGGACATCTTTGTCGAATACCCCGAGCAAACCCGCATCGAGGGCGAGATACAGCAGCTCGATCCGGATCATCCCGTCACGGAGTTCTGGGAGGTCCTAGCCGGCACGGCAAAGGGGCGCACGGATTCCAGACAGATCACGCTGTTCGACAGTGTGGGCTTCGCAATCGAGGATTTCTCGGCCCTGTGCTATGTGCGCGAGGCGATCGGGGGCACGCCGTTCTTCACGCCGCTCGATATGGTGGCCGATCCCGATGATCCGCGCGATCTGTTCGGGATGGTCGCGCGCGCCGCACCCTAGTTTGCAATCGCACGGGTCGCGTCATAGCAGTAGACCCATTCCAACTTGGCCGCGAGCGGTCTTGCGCCGAGCGCGAGTACCGCCTGTGCGCCCCATGCCAGCGGTTTGGCCATGTGAAACCGCCACGCGTTGCCGGTGGCCAGTGCCACGATGCGCGTGGCACGGTCATGGCGGGTGTCGCGGTAGAGGGAGAGCGCCTGCGCGAGGTCATCGCCTGCCGCAAGCGCATCCGCGAGCACCCATGCATCTTCCAGAGCCATGCAAGCACCCTGCGCCATGAACGGCAGCGTAGGATGCGCCGCGTCACCCACAAGCACCATGTTCCCGCGATGCCAGTCCTGGGCAACGGGGCGTGCGTGCAAGGCCCATGTGTGCACCACGGATGCAGCAGCCATGATCTCCCCCACCACGCCACCGAATTGGGCAAATCGCGCCTGCATCTCCGCCGGATCGCCCTCTTGGGACCAGCGCTCCTGCGTCCAGTCAGTTCGCTCCTCGACGGCGACGAGGTTCATCACCTTCCCGCCGCGCAGCGGGTAGCTCACCACATGCGCGCCCCGCCCCATCGACAGAACGGCGTGCGTCTCGGCATCGCGCCGGTCCCAAGGAACCACCGCGCGCCACGCCACCTGCCCGGTAAATTGCGGCTGCACCGCGCCGTCTACTTCATCGCGCAGGCCCGAGCGCGCGCCATCCGCGGCCACGACCAGATCCGCCTCGATCCCCTGCCTTGACACACGCTCCCCGAGCCGAAGGATAACACCGGCCTCCCGCGCGCCGCGCGTGAGCAGCGCCAGCAGATCGGCGCGGTGCAAATACCATGTAGCCCCGGCGGAAGGGGGCGGCACGCGCGCCACGAAACGCCCCGCCGCACCATCGCGAAACTGTGTCCCCGCAGACGCTGTCGCACAGTCGGGTACGCCCGCGCCCACGATGCCAAGCGCGCGCAGCACACGCTGGCCATTGGCGCTGATCTGGAGACCCGCACCCACTTCTCGCAGGGCCGGTGCCTGCTCATAAAGCGTCACAGCCGCACCGCGCTGTGCCAGGGCACAGGCGGCGGCCATCCCGCCAATGCCGCCGCCGATCACGGCCACTGTCAGTTCAGAAACCTGCATCTCACCTCTTTTACGGCAAAAAGCGCCGGGACCAAGGTCCGGCGCTCTGCTGTAGAATATGTAGCCGTTGCACGATCAATCGTCGCGGTGCACCCGCTCACGGCGCTCGTGCTTTTCCTGCGCCTCAAGGCTCATGGTGGCGATGGGGCGCGCGTCCAGCCTCTTGAGCGAGATAGGATCACCCGTTACCGAGCAATAGCCAAACTCACCCTCGTCGATACGGCGCAGCGCAGCGTCGATCTTGCCCACCAGCTTGCGTGCCCGGTCGCGGGTGCGCAGCTCCAGCGCGCGGTCGGTCTCTTCGGAGGCGCGGTCATTCACATCCGGGATGTTGCGTGTGCCGTCCTTCATCGTCTCGATGGTGTCACGGCTGCCCTCTAGCAGCTCCGCTTTCCAGTCGATCAGTTTTCGGCGGTAATACTCGATCTGACGATCATTCATGAACGGCTCGTCGTCGGCGGGCCGGTAGTCATCCGCTAAAAAATTTTGCTGGTTCACTTTGTCCATCCCCTTCGCGGCTTTCGACATTGTCACTTGGAACTCTCCCGTGCGACATCTCCCATGGCGCCGCGTCTATAGGACACTTGGGCGATTGTCACTACTCAATGATGCGCTATGATACCGAATTGAAGGGTGTTTTATCGATATCGCCCGAAGCCGCAATTCAACACGAGAAAGCTGATCAAGATATGAAATTCCAAGGCACCGCAGACTATGTCGCAACCGATGATCTGAAAATTGCGGTCAACGCGGCGGTGCAGCTCGAACGCCCCCTGCTGGTCAAAGGCGAGCCGGGCACCGGCAAGACGGAGCTGGCGCGTCAGGTGTCCTCGGCGCTGGGGCTGCGGATGATCGAATGGAACATCAAATCTACCACCCGCGCGCAACAGGGCCTCTATGAATACGACGCCGTGAGCCGGTTGCGCGACAGCCAGCTGGGCGATGCGCGCGTTCATGACGTTTCCAACTACATTCGCAAAGGTAAACTTTGGGAGGCTTTCGAGGCGGGTGAGAAGATCGTCCTACTGATAGACGAGATCGACAAGGCGGACATCGAATTCCCCAACGACCTGCTGCAAGAACTTGATAAAATGGAGTTCTTTGTCTATGAGACCGGCGAGACGATCAAGGCGAAGGTCCGCCCCATCGTCATCATCACCTCCAACAACGAGAAGGAATTGCCCGACGCCTTCCTGCGCCGCTGCTTCTTCCACTATATCCAGTTTCCGGACATGGAGACCCTTAAAAAGATCGTCGAGGTGCACCATGCAGGCATCAAGCCTGAGTTGCTGACCACCGCGCTGAAACAATTCTACGAGATCCGCGACCAGCAGGGCCTCAAGAAAAAGCCTTCCACATCCGAAGTCATCGACTGGCTCAAGCTGCTTTTGGCCGAGGATCTCGACGCCGCGGACCTGAAAAAAGACGGCACCTCCGCCCTGCCCAAACTGCACGGCGCATTGCTCAAAAACGAGCAGGACGTGCATTTGTTCGAGCGGCTGGCCTTCATGGCGCGCGGCGGGCGCTGACGAAGGAGTATATCCTCCGCGGCGCGCAGTATTGCGCCGCATTACGCTGGTGAAGCCGCGTTATCTTACGACACTCGTTAGCGTGATTGGCCAATGTTTTTATATAGGCCGATCAGATTTGCTAACGACCGGCGCCTGACTCTATGCGCCCTTTGCCGTACATGCATTTCTTTTTACGGTTCATGTGCGCTTTGTCGTGCTGCGTCGGGTTTTGAGCGGTGCTGAAAAGATCAGCTCTGCAGCGGTTTATGCTGTGGTGACGTTTGCAGGCATGATTTTCACGTTACTATTGTTATACGAAATCCGGCAGTTCGCGAAGTCGCACGCGCCTCTCCGCTTCATGATATTCTGCCCCAGACTGTGGCTTTTCCGCGTCAGCGTTCAGTGGCTTCCCCATTCCGTAAAATTTGCCCTGATTTTGCCTTAATTGCTCCCTACCGAGGGCGGGATGTGAGGCGAAAAGATCTCCAATCGAGGCTCTAAAGGGCAGGCAGGCAGAGTATGAGTATCCCCAACGCACCGTTCGTGCGCGCAGATTTTTTGCGTTTTCCAACATCACTCAACGTCAGATGCACCGCATGGTGCACGCCTTGAAGTCGCGGATCGCTCTCGGTCTTGCGATGGCGCTCAACGCCTGTACGCCGACCACCGGCGGCGAGGTCTCGCGGATGATGACAATCGCGGACAGCACGCTGCCGCCCGTAAAGGTCTTCGCCTCGGGTCAACACACGGGCCCCTTGCGCGCCAACAACGATCTCGCACTTGATTTCATCGAGTTGTCATTCCAACTGGAAAGCGGGCGTGAGCTGCCCACCTTCACCCGCTTCGAAGGGCCGATCACGGTCACGGTCGTGGGGGATCAGCCGCCCTCGCTCCAGCATGATCTGACGCGGCTTCTGGGGCGCTTGCGCAAAGAGGCGCGCATCGACATCACCCAGACCGACCAGCCTTACGCCAATATCATCATCAACGCCGTGCCGCGCAAAGACATTCGCAGCGTGCTGCCGCAGGCCGCCTGTTTCGTAGCACCCAACGTGAGCACCCTCGACGAATACCGCAAGGCCCGCAAAACCAGAAAGGCCAGCTGGACGGAGCTACGCAAGCGCGAGCGTTTGGCGATCTTCTTGCCCAACGACGTGAGCCCCCAGGAAGTCCGCGACTGTCTGCACGAGGAGCTGGCGCAGTCGCTCGGGCCGCTCAACGATCTTTACCGCCTGCCCGATTCCGTGTTCAACGACGATAACGTGCACACTGTGCTCACGGGGTTCGATATGCTGATGCTGCGGGCCTACTACTCGCCCTATCTGCACAACGGCATGACGCGCGGACAGGTGGCCGCCACCCTGCCCCACATCCTAGCTGATCTCAATCCACGCGGCGAATACGCCCCTGCCCTGTTCGCTACCCGCACGCCCCGCCCGTGGAAACGCGCGATCGAATCCGCCCTCGGCCCTGCCTCCACCAGTGCCCAGCGAAAGGAAGGCGCAGCAGAGGCGCTGCGCATCGCGGAAGCCATGGGCTGGCAGGACCAGCGCCGTGCGTTCGCCCATTACGCCATGGGCCGCGTGCTGCAACGCTCCGAGCCCGAATTGGCGCACCAGCATTATAGCGCCGCCGAGCGCTTCTACCGGAGGACCCCAGGGACCCGCCTGCATCAGGCCTATGTCGCCACGCAGCTGTCTGCGTTCTCCATCAGTCAGGGCAAAGGCGACGAGGCCCTGCGGATCATCGCGCCGCATGTGGAAACCGCCCGCCTGAACGAGAACGCCGCATTGCTATCCACGCTGTTGCTGCTACGTGCCGAAGCGCTGGATCTGGAGAACCGGCCCGCCGAAGCACAGGCCGTGCGTCTGGACAGTCTGGGATGGGCACGGTACGGATTTGGCTCTGATTGGGCTGTTCGGGCCAAGTTGCGCGAGATTTCCGCACTCAACCCGCTCAAAGGATAGCCCTGGCATAAAGAAGGGCGTGACTATGATTGTAATCGGGCTGTTGATCCTCGGCATCATCGTGGGCGGTTTCACCGCCAAAAAACGCCGGGGCAACCGCAAGGACATCGCACAATATGCTGCGGGCTACGGAATGGCGTTCATGATATTGGGCATGTTCCTCACCGTCATCATCGACCGGCTGACAAGCTGATGTTTCTGCCTTTCTTCGAGCAATTGCGTGCCCATAAGGTTCCCGTCTCCATGCGGGAATTTTTGGCATTTCTGGATGGCATGTCGGCGGGCCTCGCCACCTACGACGTCGAGGCGTTCTACTATCTTGCGCGGGTGTCCATGGTGAAGGACGAGCGCAACATCGACAAATTCGACCAAGCCTTCGCCGCTGCGTTCTCAGGCATGGAGGCGATCACGCTGGAGCAGGTTCTGGAAGCCGTGGACATCCCCGACGAATGGCTGCGCAAAATGTCGGAAAAGCACCTGAGCGAGGAAGAAAAAGCCGAGATCGAAGCGATGGGCGGTTTCGAGAAGCTGATGGAGACGCTCAAGGAACGGCTCAAGGAACAGGAAAAGCGCCACGAAGGCGGCAGCAAATGGGTCGGCACCGGCGGCACGTCGCCCTTCGGTGCGTATGGCTACAACCCCGAAGGCGTGCGCATCGGGCAAAAGGAAGGGCGGCACGGCAAAGCGGTCAAGGTCTGGGACAAACGCGAGTTTCGCAATCTCGATGACAGCGTCGAGCTGGGCACCCGCAACATCAAAGTGGCGCTCAAGCGCTTGCGCCGCTGGGCGCGCGACGGCGCACAAGAGGAGCTGGACCTAAATGGCACCATCCGCTCCACCGCCGAGCAAGGCTATCTCGATGTCAAAACGCGCCCTGAGCGGCGCAATGCGGTCAAGGTGCTTCTGTTTCTCGACGTGGGCGGCTCCATGGACCCGCATATCAAAGTGGTCGAGGAGCTGTTCTCCGCGGCGCGCTCCGAGTTCAAGCACATGGAATATTTCTATTTCCACAACTGTCTGTACGAGGGCGTATGGCGCGACAACCGCCGCCGCTGGGATGCGCAGACACCGACCCACGAGATTCTGCGCACCTACGGCCCCGACTACCGCTGCATCTTCGTAGGCGACGCCAGCATGTCGCCGTATGAGATCGCCTATCCCGGCGGCGCCAATGAGCATTGGAACCCGGAGGCGGGCTCCGTCTGGCTCACCCGCGCGCGCGAGCAGTGGAAATCCAATCTCTGGATCAATCCCATCCCCGAGAAATACTGGTCCTACACCCAGTCGATCACCATGATTCGCGAAATTTTTGGCCACGACGCCATGGTGCCCATGACGCTCGAAGGACTGTCGCGGGGCATGAAGACGCTGACGCGCTGAAGCGAACCGGACTGCCCCGTGACTGCCGTGCATCCCGGGAGATTGGGAGGAACCGCCATTGGAGAACCGAAATTTCCGAGTAAATCCGAAACAATGTGCACGCTTAATTTCTTTTGTTTCCTAAAAATTGCGGAATTGACTAAGTAATTAACCAATTGTAAAGTAATGCTATCATTTCAACTTGCGAAGTGTTAACTTAACTTCTCGACTAAATTTTAACTCTTCTGCCAAAAGGTCAGTTTATGCGTCTTATAATTTCAACCGCGGCGGCGGCACTTACGTTTGCGGCGCCATCTTATGCCGTTACCGTCGGCGACGGCGAAGCTTTCTGCGAGAGCCTCGGCTTAAGCGTCTTCTCATCGTCCGAATGTGATCTCGGTGGGTCAACCGATTTGCCAAATTCAGTTTCTGGCGCCCCCAGCATCACGTTCAGTGGCTCCGGGTCGATATTGGGCTATGTTGCTGACGCAGCCGGTCCCAGTGGCGACTTTCCTGATTTCGCAAACGTTACACTCGATCGGGACAGCACCATCAGCATGACCCTCGTGAACTCCGATTCGGGGTTCGATGCACGATTTACCTTCGGGTCTGTCACGGCTGACTTGGCCGAGAACGGCACTGCGTCGTCCTTCTTCACCGCTGGTACCTACGCGTTTGGTTTGGACGCGACCCAACCGACAAACTCCTCCACCCTGCTGACCACATCCTACAAATTCAATGTGGCGGCTGTGCCGCTTCCCGCGAGCGTCCTGTTGCTTCTTGCGGGTCTCGGTGGTCTTGGACTAGCGCGTCGCCGTAAAGCCGCCCGAACGTCGTTCTGACGTAACAGTAGGGCTTTGAAAAGCACATGGCCTCCGCAGACAGATGTTTGCGGAGGCTTTTCGTAGTTAGAAGTCTGCGCTGCGTCGCAATTAAAAGTACCGGATCTATCGCAGTTGACTCCCGGCCAATATTTTTCGCGCACGACAGGATGGAAAACATCCCGTCCATGCCCCATATACACTTCTATGATCAAAATTCTTCCGATACTTCTGGCCGTGCTCTACGGATTTGCCATGTACCGCTTTTCGGTCTGGCGCACGGGGCGTGAGCTGGACGAGAAATCGACTGTGCTGGCAGATCCCAAGCTTGTCGCCATGAGCAAACAGATGGCCAAGGCGTTGGAGATCCCGCGCATCAATGTGCACATCTACGAGATCGAGCCGGTCAACGGGTTGGCGGCTCCTGACGGGCGCATTTTCATCACGCGCGGCTTCTACAATAAGTTCCGCGCGGGCGAGGTCACGGCGGAAGAGCTTGCGAGCGTCATCGCCCACGAGCTGGGCCATGTGGCCTTGGGTCATTCGCGCCGCCGCATGATCGACTTTTCCGGCCAGAATGCCATGCGCGCGGCCCTCGGTATGGTGCTGAGCCGGTTTATCCCCGGATTGGGCATTTGGATCGCCAATATGCTCACGACGCTGCTGGCCGCAAAACTCAGCCGGGTCGACGAATATGAGGCGGACGCCTATGCCGCTGCCTTGCTGACCAAGGCGGGCATCGGCATCGCACCGCAGATCTCTTTGTTCGAGAAACTTGACCAGCTGACGAAATCGGGCGGCGGCCCGGCGCCAGCGTGGCTCATGAGCCATCCAAAGACTGCCGACCGTGTTGCGGCGCTCAACAAGATGCAGGTGAAGTGGGAGCGGTAGGGGGCACTGCCCCCGCAGCCTTTGGCTGCTCCCCCGGATTATTTTTGGCCAATCAAAAAAGCCAACTCAACTGGTGAGTGCTTTTCCCAAACGCGGAAGGCGCGCTTTCTTGAGTAAGGATCGCTTGTTCCACTCCTCACCGGACAATCGGCACGCTTGTGCGACGACGTCTTGTGCGACCGCGTCGACGACCTGCGGCTGCGCGCGGTAGAGCCCCAATAGAAAATTGTCCGGATCGTTCCGACTCAGCCCCTCTTCGGCGAGGATGCCGCGTGGAAAATCCTTGGCGTTCATCGTGATGATTCCGTCGGCATTGCCATGCACAGCGGCGGCCAGAACATGGATGTCATTCGCATCGGGCAGCCAGAGGCGCGCCTCCAGACCGGGGTGCGGCGCCACACTGGCCTTTGGCCATGCCGCCTGCACCATCGCCACCTCGCCGCGTGCTTGCGCCTCGCCCTCCGGGCCCAGTTTGCGCGCAGCCAGTGCCCATTCTTCCAAGATGCGCCCCGACCACAGCGGCGTATATGCACCTGTGCGCGCGACGCCCAGCAGCATCTCCCGCATCACGGTCGGATAGATCACGCAGGCGTCCAGAAGCATTCTCATGGGACTACAAGTGGAAGAACAACGACTTGAGATACCCCGTCTCAGCCAATTGCGGCAGCTGTGGATGGTCTGCCCCGGCAAAGCCCGTATGGATCAGCGAGGGCCTGCGCCCCGCGCGCCCGATGCCGCGCACGCTCGCTGTGCGAAACGCCGTCAGGTCCGCTGCATGGCTGCATGAGCACAGCGCCAGCACGCCGCCCTGCGCCACCAGAGGTGCTGCCAGCCGTGCAATCCGCTCATAGGCGCGCAAACCCGCCTCAAGCGCCGGTTTGGCAGGGGCAAAAGCAGGCGGATCACAGATCACCAAATCAAATTCCGCGCCCTCCGCACGCAGGGCCGTGAGCACGTCGAACGCATCGCCCTGGCGGATGCGCAGTCGGTCCGAGACCCCCATGGCGGCGGCGCCATCCTCTGCGAGCGCCAGCGCCGGTGCGGAGCCATCGACGCAAAGTGCGGACATGGCCCCCGCCGCCACAGCCGCCAACCCAAATCCGCCCACGTGAGAGAAGACGTCGAGCACCCTTGCACCCCGCGACAGCGAGGCCGCAAAGGCCTGATTTGGACGCTGGTCATAAAAAATACCGGTTTTCTGGCCGCCAGTGAGGTCGGCCATATACGTCGCCCCGTTCATCTGGACCGGCACCGCGCCCTCAGGCGCGCTGCCCGCAAGAACGCCGCTCACATCGTCGAGCCCTTCGAGGCCACGTGTACGACCCGCCGCGTTCTTGAGGACATTGCGCACGCCGGTGACCTCGATCAGCGCTGCCGTCAGCGGGCCGATCAGCGAGTCCGACCACGCCGCATTGGGCTGTATCACGCAAGTATCGCCGAAACGGTCGATGATCACACCTGGCAGACCGTCCGCCTCCGCATGTACCAAACGGTAGAACGGCGCGTTATAGAGGCGCTCGCGCAAGCTCAGCGCGCGGCGCAGATGTGCTGCGATCCAGCTTTGGTCAATCACGGCAGCGGGATCGGCGTCCATCATCCGGGCGATGATCTTGGAATTTGGATTGACCGTCACGACGCCCAACGGTTGGCGCAGGCTGTCCTCCAGCACGGCCATGGCACCCGGGGCCAGCCCCTTGGTGCGCCGGTCGGTGACCAGTTCGTTGGCGTAAACCCAGGGAGCGCCATGGCGAATGGCACGGGCGTTCGCCTTTGGCATAAGGCGCACAACGGGAAGCGGGGCGGATGTGGAAAAGGGGGCTGTCATAGCGCCCTTCCCTAGTCGGTAAAAGATGTGTTGGAAAGCGCAGACTGCGTCGATTGGAGCAACAAAGGCGGCGCAGGAGCGCCCGGATCAAGAGGCTCCGATCAAATTTTGACAAAAGACTTCGGGCAGATGCGTGAGGATGCGGAGAAAGTCGCGCATGCACATATGGCGCCGCGCATCAAAATTCTCACGACCCAACTCCGCCGTCAGGCCCGGCGCACCGTTCAGTCACGCTTGCGGCTCCGCCATCCGCCGCGACGGCGCGGCGTGGCGATTTTGTGCAGCCCTTCACTGAGGACCTGGCTCATCGGGTGGCTGTCGTCCTCCCCCCCGTATCGCGCACGCAGGGTGCGCATGTCGGCATGGGTGTCCCGGCCCGCTCCAACGCTCAGGGCCCAGTCCAGAAAGATCGACCGGCATTGCGCCTTGGTGATTCCCTCGATCCGGTAGGCCTCGTAAATGAGCCCTTTGGGATCATCTGGTGTTCCTTTCTGCATCACGACTCTCCGGGTGCTGCCGCGCTCAACGCTGCGGAGATGATGGTGTCGGCCTGCGTGTAGGTCTGGATCAATTGCGCCTCAAGCTGCGCAAGTGTGTCGCAATTCGTCGATCCTTCCAGCGCATGCAGCAAGAACCGCTCGCTGGCGCTGCGCAAATCCACGATGTGCAGCGGTACGGAGGACAGCAGGCGCATCGCCGATTGCAAAGTCCACAGCCGCGCGTAGGCGCTGGCGAGGGCCTCCTCGCCCGGCACATCGATGATCCGCGCCGCACGCGCCGCCGCAAGGCCAGCGGGGATGTCACGCGCTATACTCCCGCCGATCAGTGCCCCCGCCTGCGCAAAAAGCTCGATGTCCTGCAAACGCCCCGCGCCGATCTTGGCGTCGAGCACGCCGTCGGGCTGTTTCACCGCTGCAATGCGCGCACGCATCTGCGCAGTCTCGCGGCAGATATGGGCGACGTCGCCCGGCGCGCCCAGCACGGCGGCGCGCAATCGCTCAACCTCCTCCGCCAGGTCCTGGGGTCCCGCGATCACTTGCGCACGCGTGAGGGCCAGATGCTCCCATACCCAAGCCTGCTCACGCTGATAGCTGGCGAAGGCGCCGATGGAGGTGGCGACCGGCCCCTTGTTGCCCGACGGGCGCAGGCGCAGATCGAGCTCATAGAGACGCCCCTGCGCCATTGGCGCCGTCATCGCCGTGATCATCGCCTGCGTGAGGCGCGCATAGTACTGGCGTGCTGCCAAGGGGCGCGGCCCGTCCGAGGTCTCGACCCCGTCCGCATCATAAATCACGATCATGTCGAGATCCGATTGCGCCGTCAGCCGCCCCGCGCCCAACGATCCCATGCCCACGATCACCGCGCCCTTGCCCGGCGGCGGGCCATGACGGCGCGACACCTCCGCGATCACCACCGGCCAGAGGCTGCACAGCACCGCGCGGGCCAGATCGCTATACTGTGCCGCCGCCTGCGCGCCATCGGTCAGACCACGCAGATGATGCACACCTATGCGGAAATGCCATTCCCGCCCCCACGCGCGGGTGCTGTCCAACTGCACTTCGTAATCCGCGATGCCTGCGAGACGTGCCGCCAGGTCAGCGGCCAGCGCCTCCTCCCCCGGCCAATCGGCAAAGAAATCGCCGCCGATGACCGCATCCAACACCGCCGCATTACGCGACAGATACGCCGCGAGCATCGGCGAGACCGAAACGATGTTGATCAACAGATCCGCCAGTGATGGATTGGACTTCAGGAGCGAGAACAGCTGCACGCCCGCAGGCAGCCCCGCCAGAAACCGGTCGAACGCCAACAGCGCCTCATCGGGCCTGTCCGCCTGCGCCAACCGTGAAAGCAACTCCGGCTTGAGCCGCTCGAACAGGGCGGCACCGCGATCCGAGCGCAGCGCGGGATAGCCCGGCCATGCGGCCATCACGGAAGCGTCGAAATCATGCGCCGCGTGCGGGACATCCCGCGTGCCTGTCGCGGTCGCCTCGGTAAAGAACCCTTCGGTGATCTCGTGCACCGCACCGAGGCGCGCGCGCAGTTCACTCTCCAGTGCCCCGACGTCCATATCCATCAGCGCCGCAATGCGCGCCATCCCCTGCGGGGTGTTGGGCAGGCTGTGGGTCTGCGCATCGCGCACCATCTGCAAACGGTGCTCGACAGTGCGGTGAAAGGTATAGTGATCGCGCAGTTCCTGCGCCGCCTGCTCCGGGACCCACCCTTTCTCCGCAAGCAGCGACAGCCCATCCTTGGTCCCGCGCACGCGCAGGTCCACATCGCGACCACCCGCGATAAGCTGCCGCGTCTGGGTGAAAAACTCGATCTCCCGGATGCCCCCGCGTCCCAGCTTCATGTCGTGACCGGGCAGCGTGATCGGCCCGCCCAGACCCTTGTGCGCGCGAATGGCGAGGCGCATGTCATGGGCGTCCTGAATGGCTGCGAAATCCAGATGCTTGCGCCACACGAACGGGCGCATCGTGCGTAAAAACCGCTCGCCCACGCGGGTATCACCGGCACAGGCGCGCGCTTTGATATAGGCCGCGCGCTCCCATGTGCGTCCGAGGCTTTCGTAATACCGCTCCGCCGCAAGCAGGCCGACGCATACAGGGGTGACCGCCGGGTCGGGTCGCAGGCGCAGATCGGTGCGAAAGACATATCCCTCATCCGTGATCTCACTCAGGCTCGCGGCCATGGCGCGGGTTGCCTTGATCAGCCCCGCGCGGGCCTCCTGAAAATCTCCGGGGTCGTAACAGGTCTCATCAAACAGACAGATCAGATCGATATCGGAGGAATAGTTCAGCTCCCCCGCGCCCATCTTCCCCATGGCGAGCACGGTCATCCCCGCGCCTGTCGCGGCATCCTGCTCCGCCATCCCCGGCAGCTTACCGCGCTTGATCTGCACCCCGAGGGCCACCCGCAACGCCGCTTGTGTCGCCGCATCAGCATAGCTGGTGATCGCCCCCGTCACCTCCTCCAGCGACCATGCGCCGCCCAGATCCGCCAGCGCGGACAAAAGCGCAACGCGCCGCTTGCCCTGCCGCAACCCTGTGTTGAGCGTGCCCACCTCCAACGCCTCCGGCGCGCGCAAAACCGCGCCAAGTGTTGCGCGTGGCGCCTCAACCGCCTCGACCAGCCAATCGGCCTCCTTGGCGATCAGCCCCGCAAGATACGGCGCGAGCGCCGCCGCACCAGCCAGCAAGGGCCGCAGCCCCGGATCAAACCGCGCGAGCGGCAAATCCGTATCCACCGGGCCACCATGGCGCGAACACCGGGTGAGCTGTTTTATCAAAGGGATGTCATTCATTCCGCCACAGTTACGCGCGCACAGTGCTGCGTCAATGGCTCAGTTGGGGAAAGTTGCATCCCTTAAGGTGTTGTTTTTGAAAGAGCATCGAAAGAAATGTAAATATCTTTCACATAGCCACTTGCAATCTCGCAGCGCATCGCCAAATTGAGTGATGTGAAGGGCATTTACATTCATCCCTTTCACCGGTGAAGCGCCCCACCCCTGGGCTCGCGCGCACCGCCACATGAAAAGGGACCGATATGGCCACGATGACTGACACACCTTCCTTTCCGTCCGGCAACAAAACCTCCGAGAGCTGGTTCACCCGAACCGAAAATTGGCTCGATGCGCGCGGCAAAGGCGCGTGGATCACGGCAATGGTGCTGGGGTTCATCTTTTTCTGGCCCGTAGGTTTGGCCCTGCTGGCGTATATGATCTGGAGCAAACGCATGTTCTCATCTTCTTCGCGCTTCACCTCGCGCAAAATGGGCCGCCATCTGAGCATGAGCCGCCCGACCGGCAATGCAGCCTTCGACGCTTACAAGGCCGACACCCTGCGCCGCCTCGAAGAGGAGCAGGGCAGCTTTGAGAAATTCCTCGAGCGCCTGCGCGAAGCCAAGGACAAATCGGAGTTCGACGCCTTCATGAACGAGCGCGACAGCCGCAAGGACGACGCCGCCGAGGCGTAACACTTGACCGCGCGCCTGTGCCTCCCCACATCGGGGGGGCATTTTGCCACACCCGGAGCCCCAGATGATTCCCGACCCCGAACACCAACCTCAATTCTACGACGGCGTCCCGTCCAAGCGCCTCCTGGCATGGATCACCGATGTGATCGTGATCGGGGTGCTGACGCTGGTGGCGATCCCGTTCACCGCCTTTACCGGACTGTTTTTCCTGCCGATGCTGTTCTTGCTGCTCGGCTTCGCCTACCGCGTGGTCACCCTGTCGCGCAGGTCGGCCACCTGGGGCATGCAGCTGATGGCGATCGAGCTGCGCCGCCACGACGACGGACCCTTTGATCTGCCCACGGCTTTCCTGCATACGCTGGGCTATTCGATCTGCATCGCCATGCTCCCGCTCCAGATCGTCTCAATGGTCCTGATGCTCACCACCGCTCGCGGTCAGGGGCTGAGCGACATCGCCATGGGCACCGTCGCACTCAATCGTCGCGCCTGAGCGAGGGCCAAATTCATCCTAAGTCTAAAGCCCCTCCACGCCGCGCAAATTTAGGGTTTGCGCCGCGTCGGCTGCGCGCTATCTTGCGTTCAAACGAAGCAACGGATGTCACCGCCCCATGCGCCACTCACTGCCGATCGCACCACAATTCTACGTGACTGCGCCACAGCCGTGCCCCTATCTCGAGGGCAGGATGGAGCGGAAGCTGTTCACGGCACTTCAGGGCGAAAACGCAGAAAAGCTCAACGACAGCCTCTCCGCGCAAGGATTTCGGCGTAGCCAGAACGTGCTCTACCGGCCATCCTGCGCCGATTGCGCCTCCTGCCTCTCCGCGCGCATCGATGTGTCCCGCTTCACCCCCAGCAAGAGCCAACGGCGCACCCTCAAGCGAAACAAGCATCTGAACCGTCGGGCCACGTCGCCCTGGGCTACGGAGGATCAATACGAGCTGTTCCGCCGCTACCTCGACAGCCGCCATTCCGATGGCGGCATGGCGGATATGGACGTGTTCGAATTCGCCGCCATGATCGAGGAAACCCCGATCCGCAGCCGCGTGATCGAATACACCGACACCGCCACAGGCGCGCTGAATGGTGTGTGCCTCACGGACGTGCTCACCGACGGGGTCAGCATGGTCTACTCCTTCTACAGCCCCGACCGGCCACGGGACGGTTTGGGCAATTATATCATCCTGGATCATATCGACATCGCGCGCAGCGCGGGCCTGCCTTACGTCTATCTGGGCTACTGGGTCCCCGGCAGCCAGAAAATGGGCTATAAAGCGAAGTTCTCCGGCCTCGAAGTTTTCGCCGGCGGCCGGTGGCAGGCCATGAACGACGCGGAGGCCTTCGCGAAGGACCGGCACCCGCTCAGCAGCGACCCCATTGCAGAGCAAGTGGCGAACATCTCCTTGCCCGATCTATCGCCAAAACGCGGCTGAGGCGCGACAGCGCCCCACGGCGCGCGCTTCCCTCTTCATTTTGTCTTTCAACTCACTCCGTCACAGGCCACAGGCGAAAACAGTCGCCCACCACGCACCGCAAACAAAAAGGGCGCCCTTTGAGAGGGAGCCATTCCGCACTGTAGGCCTCGCACCCGACCAACCTGCCTACCGAAAGGTCGGCAGGCTCTCGTTTTTTGTGCCCTAATCTTCTGGTTTTCCGGTCTTCGGTGGCGGAATGACGGAAAGTTCGAACTTCCCGCGGTTGAAGGCCAATGAGCTTAAGCTTCTTACGTTCAGGGTGTCGGGAGGTTGTCCAATGCCGATTGGCTCTTGAATCAATGCACCGGTAGTAGAGAAGAGCAATGCATATGGTCTGGACGAGCATTGGCCGCAGCAGGCAAGTTTGGCGGACATCGAGGCATTGATCGGATCGTGGCGCATGGACGCGTGGACCCGCACATCGGTGGCGACTGGAGAGACCACTGACGCGATGGGGCCCTCACCGATAGGCTATATCGCATACCATCGCTGCGGACGGATGATGGCATCCGTTTTCCGTGGCGATCGTTTCTCGCCGGAGGGTCGGGCATGGACAATGGAGGAGAAAGCTAAGCTATTCGATGACATGCTTGCGTATGTTGCCTTTTACCGTCTCGAGGAAAACCAAGTCATTCACGAGGTTGATGGCTCGTGGAACCCGAATTGGCAGGGGGCGCTCGAACGCCCCTTCACGCTCGAAGCAGATCGATTGTTCATCAGTGGATCGGCCGGAAGCGACCCAGCCACTGGGGAGGAAGTGATCTACCGGCTGGAGTTTACCAAGCACTGGACCTGAAACGCCATAGACGTCCGTTCTGATAGAAGAAATGCATACCATTATGCTTTGCGAACACCCTCAAAAGGAGCGCGGGCGACAGTGTTCTGCCGCCCGTGTCCTACAGCTCGGAATGGCTCCCTTTGAGAGAACGCCCTTTTTGCTCTAACGATTCACCGTAGTCTACGGGATCAAATCCGGCACAATCGTCACGATGGACGGGAAGAACCACAAGATCGCGAGCCCCGCCACCTGAATGCCTACAAAAGGGATTATCCCGCGGTAGATATGCTGCGTAGTGACACTCGGCGGGGCCACCCCGCGCAAGTAGAACAGCGCAAAACCGAAGGGCGGCGTCAGGAACGATGTCTGCAAGTTCACCGCGATCATGATGGTCACCCATTTGGGATCGAACGAGCCACCATAAATCACCGGCCCTACGATCGGCACCACGATGTAGATGATCTCAAGGAAATCGAGCACGAAACCCAGAATAAAGAGCACCAGCATCACGATCAGGAAAACCTTCACCTCATTGTCGAAGGATTTCAGGAACTGCTGAATATAGTGCTCGCCGCCAAAGCTGATGACCACGAGATTCAGCAGCTGTGAACCGATGAGGATGGTGAACACCATCGAGGTCACCTTCGCCGTCTCGCGCACCACGGGCGTCAGGATGCCGTTGCTGTAGAGGATATAACAGCTGAACAGCAGGCCGAACACCGCGTAGAGATAGGCGCCATAGGCCACGAAGAAGGCCACCCAATTCTCGAAGCCGACCTCATCCTGATTGATGCGCAGATCGAAATTCACGCCCACGAGGATAGAGATGATGATCGCCAGCGTGGACCAGATGATCACCTTGGGTGAGCGGTCGAGGTCCTTGAGCTTGCGGTAGGCCGCCAGCATGATCGCGCCCCCTGCCCCCAGGGCCGCAGCAGGCGTTGGATTGGTGATCCCGCCGAGAATCGAGCCTAGCACGGCCACGATCAGCACCAGCGGCGGGAAGACGACGCGGATGAGCTCGTTCTTGGCGCACAGCTTCACGCCGTAGACCACCCCGTACATCACCGCCACAAAGGGCAGCGCCATGAGCACCACCATCGTGCCCGGCGAGGTCGTCGGTGCAACCAGCACGATGTCCACCAACAGCAGCAGCACCACACCGATCCCGCCAATCGCCAGCGGGCGGAAATCGGCAGTGGGCGAGATACCGCGTGCGGTGGTCATGATCAGACCCAGCATGATCATCATGATCGCGATGCCGGTCCCGATGGGGGCGGCGCTGTCGATGCGGGCCTGCTGTGCCTCGGCAAACTCTTCCTCCGTGAGGCGCGCGCTTTGCGTGAGGCCCCCGGCGTCATTGATGACCTGTTGCTGCTCCAGCGCGAGGTCCCATCGCTCCTGCCCGTGCAGCTCGATCATCGCCGCCTTGCATTCCTCGTTGACGTTGGTCCGCAAGCTCGCACTCTCACCGATGTCGGAGAAGCTTGAGATTCGCGTGTCTTGAGAGCCGACAAGCCCCAGATTGCCCAGAACGATCGTTCCGATGATCATGAGCGCAGGCGCGCCCGCAAACCAGGTGAACGCCTCCGAGCGGGTCACCGGCTCGGGGTTGGTTGAGCCCATGATGACCGCGGGCGCCTTCTCCGGCTTCACCAGCGCATAGGCGAACGCGTAAAGCGCGTAGAGCAACGCCAGCAGGACCCCCGGCAGCAACGCCGCCTGAAAGAGCGTGCCGACGGAAACGACCGCAGGCTCGCCCAGATAGGTGAGAGCGTCCGTACAACCGAAAGACGACGCCCGCGCTTCTTGTGCGGAGGAGTACAAATCTCCCGCCAATGTGCCAAGCAGAACGATCACGATGGAGGGCGGAATGATCTGCCCCAACGTGCCCGAGGCCGCGATCACCCCCGTCGCCAGCTCCGGCGAATAGTTGTTGCGCAACATCGTCGGCAATGCCAGCAGACCCATGGTCACCACGGTCGCACCCACGATCCCCGTGGAGGCCGCAAGAAACGCACCCACAACCACGACCGACACGGCCAGACCGCCGGGCAGCGGGCCAAACACCTTGGCCATCGACGTCAGCAGATCGTTGGCGATCTTGGAACGCTCCAGGGTGATGCCCATCAGAACGAACATCAAAACGGCCAGAAGCGTCTCGATGGATTGACCCGCCAGAACACGCTCGTTCATGCGGTTCACCACAAATGAGACGTTGCGGTCGAGCGCCACTTCCCAGCCTTGCGGGAAGACAGGCTCCCCGATGCGCGGCAGTTCGGGATACCTGAAGACGGACACAACATCCTCGCGCCCCCCTGAATCGATGATCGCACGGTAAGCAGCCGAAGAGGTGTCAATCGCCTGGTGGATGAGCAGACCCGCACTGTCGAGGGCGGCGATGATGCCAAAGGAAATCATTCCGGCCCCACCGATGGCGAAAGCCACCGGGAAACCCGACAGGATGCCGCCAAAGAGGCAGATGAATACGATAATCAGGCCAACCTCGACCCCGTCCAGACCAAAAAACATCAGTGTGCTCCCTCATAGGCTTCTTCGCCATCGCCAAGGGTGTCCTTGTCGAGATATTTCGCTTCGCTCTCCTCACCTTCACGCAGTTCGCACCACGAGCGGTAGAAGAGGGCAATCGCCTGGAGCATCACCATGACGCAGAACAGGCACAGCAGCACTTTGAAGATGAAGTAGCCGTTAAAGCCGTTGGGCGAGAAGCCGATGGTCTCCACGTTCCATTTGAGCAGGCGCGATTTACGCAACAACACCTCAAGCGTGTCGGAAGCGGAGGGGTTCGGTGTCACCAGGTGGCGCCACATGAAGAACCAGCCATAGAGCCACGTCACCAGCGCGAAGGGCATCATGAAGAAGGTCGCGCCGAACATGTCCACGATCTTTTTGGTGCGGAACTTGGCGCCCGCGTAGAACAGATCGACGCGCACATGGCCGCCCTGCACGAAGGTATAGGACACGCACAGACAGACCACCAAGGCGTTGTAGAGTTTGAGTTCTTCTCCGAACCAGCTGATGTCGAATTGTAGCGGGATGCCAAACCCGATGGAAATGTCGGGCCGCGTGAAAATCCGCTGCATGAAGACGATGATGATCTGCTGGATCACCATGATGAGACCCGCCCAGGCAAAAATACGGCCCATGCCATTGGCGAACCCTTCGAGCCCACGCACCACACCCCACATGACTTCGCGCCTGCGCATACCGACAATCGTGAGGATGACCAGAAACGTGAACAGCACGAAGAACAGCTCCGCCGACGCGCCATAGAAGATGAATCGCATCATCGCTTCGGGGTTGGACCAATTCAGCCACATCCCCGGATTGAGCAGTGCCGCAAAGAAGTTATAGACCGCTTCGAGGATGTTGCCGGACAGGAACTGCAAGAAGTTGCCATCTTGGAATTTATCAAGACAGCTGATCTCTGCACCTTCAGCTGCACGGAAAAATCCCGAACATTCAATATCGTTTTCCATGTGTTCCCTCCCCGGGTCGCGCGGCGGGCGCGCGATAGAGTTCAGCAATCGGTGCTTTTGTCCGCACCGTTAACCACCGATTGTCGTGTCGTATCCTTGATGCAGGTCAAGGGCCACGCCGAAACGTAGCCCCTGACCAAAAATTTATCGCTGAAGCTTACATCGAGGCGCGGACGCGCTCACGCTGTGCGACGTAGAAAGCGTCGGACTTGGACAGCCACTCGGCGGAGGCCGTCAGGCTGTTCTCGAAGCTGGCGCGTGTGCGCGCAAACAGCTCGTCGCCCATGTTCTCGTCCATCACCGTGGCGGAGGCACGGCCAAACGCATCCCAGACGTCGTCGGGGAACTGCATGGTTTTCACGCCTTGCTGCTGCAAACGCGACAGTGCCGCACCGTTGTTGGCCAGTGTCTCGGCCAGCTGGGTGTGCGTCGTTGCCATCGATGCATATTCGATAATCTTCTGGTGAGCTGTGGACAGCTCGTTGAAGACATCGAGGTTGACGGCGGCGGTCAGCGCCGAGCCCGGCTCGTGGAAACCGGCGGTGTAGTAGACTTTTGCCACTTCCTGGAAGCCCGCACGCTCGTCCGCGAAGGGACCGACCCACTCGAGACCGTCCAGCGCGCCCGAAGACAGCGCCTGATAGAGCTCACCACCTGGGATGTTCTGAACGGATGCGCCCAGCTCGCCGAGCACCTTGCCACCAAGGCCCGGCATGCGGAACTTGAGGCCATTGAAGTCAGCGGCGGAGTTGATCTCGTTGCGGAACCAGCCACCCGACTGCGAGCCGGAGTTGCCCGCGTTGAAGGCCTTGAGGTTGAAGATCGAGCCCAGCTCGTTGTGCAGCTCGTGACCGCCGCCATGGAGGTACCAGTTGGTGACCTCCTGCGCGGTGCCGCCGAAGGGCACAGCGGTGTAATAGGCATAGGAGGGGTGCTGACCGATGAAATAGTAGTCAGCCGAGTGGTACATGTCCGCCTGACCGGAGGAGACAGCGTCGAAGACTTCGAACGCGCCGACCAGCTCACCGGGGGCTTTTTTGTCAATGGTCAAGGTGCCATCGGACATCTCGTTGACCATGTTGTTGAGGTAAGTTGCCGCATCGTCCAGCACGGCGAAACCGCGCGGCCATGATGTGACCATTGTAAGTGTCCTGTTGCCCTGCGCATAGGCAGGTGCCGCAAGTGTGGTTGCAGCGGCGGCCGTACCGCCAAGTGCAGATGTCTTCAAAAATGAACGACGATCCATAAGGGTATCCTCCCGGATTTTATTGGGCCCGTGCGCATGGATAGAATCCGCACGGGTCGTTTCTAGTGCGCCGACTTTAGCGACCAGCGCCGGATTGAAAATACCTACTACTGCGTAGAAATGCCCAATATGGCGAAATCACCGAAAAATTTTCGCCAATCGACAGCTCACGCCGCCCGAACAGTGCATCCCAGATCCCTGCCGTTTGTCGACCGGGGGCTGTTTTGGCTTTGCTCCGCTGCCGGATTCGTCGTATCGAATCGTCATGATCCGCATGCCCCGCCCCTCCATCTCCTATGCGCAAAAGCTGACGCTGCTGGCTTCCGTCCCGCTTATCGTGGCCGTGGCGGCCATCGCCTTCGTCGTCGCAGCCCAATCGCGCGCGCTGGCAGAGCGCGAGATCAACGCGCTTGAGATACAGCTGATCGAGGCGAAGAAGGCCGAGCTGCGCAATTACGTCACACAGGCGCGCAACGGATTCTACTTCATCTACGGCTCCGCCGCCCCCGATGACGAGGAGGCCAAACAGCGCGTCTCGCAAATCCTGTCGGCGATGATCTACGGCGAGGAAGGCCAGTTTTTCGTCTACGACTACGACGGCACGGCCATCGTTTCCCCGCGCGAGACCGCGCGCATCGGGCGCAATTTCCGCGATGAGACCGACGGCGACGGGACGCCAATCGTCAACCGCCTGATCGAGATCGCGCGCGATGGGGCGGGGTATCACACTTATCTGTGGCCCAAACCCTCCACCGGCGTGCCCGCACAAAAGATCGTCTACGTGACCTCGTTTCCCTCGTGGCAATGGATCGTGGGCACGGGCGTGTTCATCGACGATGTGGTGGCCACCGTGGCCAACAGCCGGGCGGATGTGGAGGCGCGGGTGAAGCGCACGTTTCTCTATATCACCGCGATCACCCTAATGGCCCTGCTGGTGGTTTTTGCCACCGGGATGGGCCTGAACCTGCGCGAGCGTCGCCTCGCCGATGCCAAGCTCAAGAAGCTGACCCAGCGCGTGTTCGACGCCCAGGAAGAGGAGCGTGGCCGCGTGGCACGCGAGCTGCACGACGGGATCAGCCAGATCCTCGTCGGCGTCCGCTATGCCCTCGACAACGCGCGCCGCAGGCTCGACCGCGCCGACGGCAGCGCCGAGGCCCCGCTGAGCAAGGGCATCGAGTCGCTCGGCGAGGCGATATCCGAGGTGCGCCGGATCAGCCGCGATCTGCGCCCCGGCGTGCTGGACGATCTGGGGCTCGGCCCTGCCCTGCGCGCACTGGCGGAAGATTTCGGCGCCCGCACCGGCATCGAGATGGACTATACTACCGTCGTTTTTCGCAACCGCCTCGACAATGACGCAAAGATTGCGCTCTACCGCATCGCGCAGGAGGCGCTCACCAATATCGAGCGTCACGCGGAGGCCACTCGCGTGAGCATCGACCTGCGCGGCCACAGGCGTGGTGCGACGCTGCGCATCACCGACAACGGGCACGGCTTTCCAAGCAATGCTCCAAATCAGGGCCTCGGCCTGCGCAACATGCAAGAACGCATGGACCAGCTCGGCGGCCGCCTGTCGCTGCGCTCGCGCCCCGGTGAGGGCGTCGAGATCGAAGCGACCACGCCGCTGACCCATATGCTGCCGCCCGCACCCGCCACGGCACAGGCATCTGCCCCAAAGGATGCTGCCACAAAAACCCCCCGAAAGGCCCCCGCATGACCCAGCGCTTGCGCATCGCCATCGTCGACGATCACCCGATGGTCGCCGAAGGCATACAGTCCATTCTGGAGAGCTACGATGACGTCGAAGTCGTCGGCACCCTGACAAGCGGCCGCGCCGTCATCGACCAGCTCGATGCGCTCGACCCCGATGTGATCCTGATGGATCTGAACATGCCCGACCTCGGCGGGCTCTCGGCGACCGAAATCGTGCTGGAGCGGCGCCCCGGCACCCGCATCGTGATCCTGTCCATGCACGACAGTCCTGAATATATCTCCTCCGCGCTCAACCACGGCGCAATGGGATACCTGCTCAAAGAGGTGCCCACCGACGAGATCAAACTGGCCATAGACACCGTCATGGGCGGTGAGCGGTATCTGTGCACCGGCGCGCAAGGCTCGCTCACCCCCAAGGGCGGCGGCCTGCGCGAGACGCTGACGGGGCGCGAGCAAACAATCCTGCTGCAACTGGCGCAGGGGCAATCCAACAAGGAAGTCGCCATCACCCTCGAGATCTCCGTGCGCACCGTGGAGACGCACCGCAAGAACATCAAACGCAAGCTGGGCATCTCCAGCACCGCAGGCCTCACGCGCTATGCGCTGGAGCACGGGGTGTTGCAAGGCACTGGCGTCTGAGGGATTTACCTCTTTTTCTTGGGCTTCAACGCGTTCCACGTCGCATACTCGACGAACAATCCGATCTGCGTGACGAAAAATGCGATCATCACGACCGGCATCGCGAGGGTCTCGAACAGCACCCAAAACCGCTCCGATTGCGTGCGCCAGACCAGCTCGTTCACACCCGCAGACAGCATGAAAAGGACCGTCAAGCGTTTCGTCAGGATCATCCATCCCTTGCGCTTCAGGGGGATCATATCCTCCATGATGTACCTGAGCCAGGATTGCCCCCGCAGCAAACCGACGCCGAGGATCGCCGCGAGCAGCAGATAGATCGCGGTCGGTTTCATCTTGAAAAGCCTCGGGTCATTGAGCCACACACTCAGCCCCCCGAAAACCACAACCATCACCGCCGTCGCCATCTGCGTGCGCGCGACCCTGCCCGTCAGATACCAAAGCGCACCGATCGCCGCGACGAAGACCGGCAAGAACGCCGCGATCACCACCACAAACCCGGTGTAAAAGATGCCGCCGATCAGATAGGTCTCCGTCCGCAAAAGCAGGTAGGCCGGAACGAACGCGATAATCGGCCCGAACTCCAACGCAAATCTTAACCCGGAATGTAGTGGCTTGGGTGACATACGCCTCGACCTTCAACTTCGTTTTCCTGGCCCGCAGGCGATCAAGGGCCAGTCTAAACACAAATTGCAGCAGACTTATGACCACCGGCATCGCTTTTACGCCCCGCACCCGCCCCTGAGCAGATGCTCAAAGCCAGATCCATCCGCCAGATTTCCCGAAAGTTAGTCAAATCTGCCGATCTGCGATATAAAATAACAAAAAAGCTGCGGTCCGCGACATTTTATCCGCCTTTTGTCGGTTGACGCCCCCGGAAACCCCTCATAATGTCGCCAAATACGCAAAAGGAGCTCTTGGGCATGACAGACCCCTTCGTCATCGTAGGATACACGCGCATGGGCCGGTAACGGTAGACCATATCAGTCACCATGCGCCCCCCGACACTCTCGGGGGTTTTTTTATGCCAAAGCCTTCTGTAACAGACCTGACGAAACCAGACACGCAACACGCCGCACGGAGCACAGACATGACACGCCAAATGACCGGAGCCAAAATGATCGTCCAAGCCCTGATCGATCAGGGTGTCGACACCGTATTCGGATACCCCGGCGGCGCTGTCCTGCCGATCTACGATGAGATTTTCCAGCAAAACAGCATCAAACATATCCTCGTGCGCCACGAGCAAGGGGCGGTTCACGCCGCCGAAGGATACGCCCGCGCCACGGGCAAGCCGGGCGTGTGCCTCGTCACCTCCGGCCCAGGTGCGACCAACGCCGTGACGGGCCTCACGGATGCGCTGATGGATTCTATCCCCATCGTCGTGCTCACGGGTCAGGTGCCGACGTTCATGATCGGCTCGGACGCGTTTCAGGAGGCCGATACCGTGGGCATCACCCGCCCCTGCACCAAGCATAACTGGCTGGTCAAGGAGACCGACAAGCTCTCGGGCGTGATCCACGAGGCCTTCCATGTGGCAACTTCGGGCCGCCCCGGCCCCGTGCTGGTCGACATCCCTAAGGACGTGCAGTTCGCCACCGGCGACTATACCGTCAAGGCACCGTTCAAATCCCACTACCAGCCCCAGCTCAAAGGCGATATGAACGCCATCGTGGAGCTGGTCGAGGCGATTGAAAAAGCGAAAAGGCCAGTCTTCTACACCGGCGGCGGCGTGATCAATTCCGGCCCCGGCGCGTCGCAACTGCTGCGCGAACTGGTGGAGGCCACGGGCTTTCCCATCACTTCCACGCTCATGGGCCTCGGCTGTTATCCTGCGTCAGGCGACAAATGGCTGGGCATGCTCGGCATGCACGGGCTCTACGAGGCCAACATGGCGATGCACGGCTGCGACCTGATGATCAACATCGGCGCGCGATTTGACGACCGTATCACGGGCGTCGTGGAGAAGTTCAGCCCCAACTCCAAGAAAGCGCATATCGACATCGACCCCTCCTCCATCAACAAGGTGATCCGCGTGGACATCCCCATCATGGGCGACGTGGGCCATGTGCTCGAAGACCTCCTCAAGGTCTGGAAGTCGCGCGGTCGCAAGACCAATTCCGCGGCGGTTGCCAAATGGTGGAAACAGATCGAGGCATGGCGAACCGTGGACTGCCTTAAGTTCGAGCAGAAAGGCGCTGTTATCAAACCACAATATGCCCTCTCGCGCCTCGAGGAACTGACCAAGAAATACGACCGCTACATTTGTACCGAAGTAGGCCAGCACCAGATGTGGGCCGCGCAATACCTCGATTTCGAGGACCCCAACCGCTGGATGACCTCCGGCGGCCTCGGCACCATGGGCTACGGCTTCCCCGCCAGCATCGGCGTGCAGATGGCCCACCCAGATGCGCTGGTGATAAACGTCGCCGGGGAGGCCAGCTGGCTGATGAACATGCAAGAACTCGGCACCGCGATGCAGTACAAGCTGCCGGTCAAGCAGTTCATCCTCAACAACGAGCGTCTCGGCATGGTCCGCCAGTGGCAGGAGCTGCTGCACGGCGAGCGCTACTCGTCGAGCTGGTCCGAAAGCCTGCCGGACTTCGTCAAGCTGGCGGAGGCCTTCGGCGCCAAGGGCATCATCTGCTCCGACCCCGACACGCTCGATGACGCCATCATGGAAATGCTCACGTACAATGGCCCCGTCGTGTTCGACTGTCTGGTGACCAAGCATGAAAACTGCTTCCCGATGATCCCGTCGGGCAAGGCGCACAACGAGATGATCATGGGCGAGGTCGACACCTCAACCGCCATAGACGCCGAGGGCAAGGTGCTGGTCTGACCCATGCAAGCGCCAGACCCGAAACCAGCGGAGCTTATGCCCAAATGGTGGCGCATCGCCTCCACAACGGTGCTCTACGCCGCCTATCTTTTGTGGCTCGTGCCCTTCATCCTCTATTTTCAGGGCGCGGCGACCCTGCTGGGCGCAATCGGCTGGCTGGTCGCGGTCATCGTCTTTCAATTCGTGCTGGCCAATCTGGTCAGCCTCATAGAGTTCCTGTCCACGGGCAGCAAAATAGAACAACTGCGCCGCGCGGATAACGACCGCACAGCACAGCAAGGAGATCCCGAATAATGGCCCCCCTCAAGATCAAGAAAGGCGCGAATTCCCATTCCGCCTATAACCTGCGCCCCAGCTTTTCCGATGTGGAGGAGCGGCACACCCTCGCCCTGCTGGTCGAGAACGAGCCGGGCGTGCTGGCGCGCGTGATCGGTCTTTATGCCGGGCGCGGCTACAACATCGACAGCCTCACGGTGGCGGAAGTGGATCACACCGGCCACCTCAGCCGCATCACCATCGTCACGCGCGGCACGCCGCAGGTGATCGAGCAGATCAAGGCGCAGACCGGCCGCATCATCTCCGTGCGCGAGGTGCATGACCTCACAGTGGAGGGTGCATCGGTCGAGCGTGAGTTGGCAATGTTCAAAGTATCGGGCACAGGCGACAAGCGCGTGGAGGCCCTGCGCCTTGCGGACATCTTCCGCGCCAATGTGGTCGACAGCACACTGGAGAGCTTCGTGTTCGAAATCACCGGGGCGCCCGAGAAAATCGACGCCTTCGCCGAGCTGATGCGCCCGCTGGGCCTCATCGAAGTGGCGCGTACCGGGGTGGCCGCACTCTCGCGCGGCGCGTGATCGGTGCAGCGAATGGCCCGAGTATAGAGTAATGTCCGCTAGGCGGGACGAATGAGACAAATCGGCGGAACAGCGTTCCGCAATGACGCTTGCTTTCAAACGAAATTTGATAAAGATCTCAATGTGAGAACTATGTTCCTGTTCTTCTGAAAAAATTTGGAGCGGCGGAGTTTTTCAAAACAATGGGCTTATTTTGTTGAAAAACTCTTGTTGATTTGAGCGCCAGTCGCTGATTCAATTCCCCCTATTCTGGGGGAAATGCGATGTTGGGACCGAAGCAAGAGGCGCAAGGCGCACTGTTCTACGAGTTCTCAATTGAGGATCACGTCCCGCAGGACCACCTGCTGCGCTCCATCGACCGTTTTGTTGATTTGACCGAAATCCGGGCCTACCTCGCGGAGTTCTACAGCCACACGGGGCGGCCATCGGTCGATCCCGAACTGCTGATCCGTATGCTGTTGGTCGGCTATTGCTTCGGCATCCGGTCTGAGCGACGGCTCTGCGAAGAGGTGCATCTGAACCTTGCTTACTGGTGGTTCTGCCGCCTCGACCTGAGTGATCGGGTCCCGGATCACTCGACATTTTCCAAGAACCGGCACGGTCGTTTTCGCGAGAGCGAACTGCTGCGGCATCTGTTCGAAACGACCGTCGCTCGATGCATCGCCGAAGGCCTGGTCAGCGGCCAGCGCATGGCGGTTGACGCCAGCCTGATCGAGGCGGACGCGAACAAGCAGAACTCGACGCCGAAAGAAGACTGGGATGCATCGACGATCGACCCGACCGACGCACCCCGCGCAGTGCGCGAGTATCTCGACACGCTGGACGAGGCCGCCTTTGGGGCCGCCAGCGAGGTCCAGCCCAAGTTCACCTCGCATTCGGACCCGGCCAGCCAGTGGACGGCGGCGCGGAAAGGGCCTGCTTTCTTTAGCTATTCCGACAACTACCTGATCGACACGGATCACGGTGTTATCTTGGACGTAGAACCCACCCGATCCATCCGGCAAGCCGAGGTTGGATCGACAAAAACCATGCTGACGCGGGTGAAAGACAAGTTCGGCTTGGTTCCAGACTGGATGATCGCCGACACCGCCTATGGCTCAGGCCCAATGCTTGGCTGGCTCGTAGATCGCAAGATCGGTCCTTACATCCCGGTTATCGACAAGGCCGGACGCCCCGATGGAACTTGGACACGTACAGATTTCGACTGGGATGCAGAGAATGATCAATACATCTGCCCTGAGGGCCACGCGCTCAAGCAGTTCCGCCGGAATTATTCCGATCCGAGCCGGGGCCCGACCGGCAAAGGCACCGCGAAGTATCGTGCTCTGAAACTGATCTGCCAAGTTTGCCAATCCAAACCGACGTGCTGCCCCAACGCCGACGCGAGGTCTATCACCCCTGAAGAACACGAAGATGCCCGCCAAGTTGCCAGGGATTTGGCCAAAACCGATGAATACGTGATTGCGATGAAGCTCCGAAAGAAGGTCGAAATGCTCTTCGCACATCTGAAACGCATTCTCGGCCTCGGTCGGCTCCGATTACGAGGACCATGCGGCGCGAATGACGAATTCCTCCTCGCCGCAACCGCCCAAAACCTCCGCAAACTCGCCAAGATCTTTCCTGCACCGCAGCGAACGCGCAAAGCCTGACAGGAAAGGCGCACGCGCTCAGTTTGGATCGTCATTTTCTGCGCCAGCAACACGGTGTTTTTCCACAGAATCGGCTCAAACCGAGCTTTCGCTGCAACTCGCCCATAAATGTCTCCCCGCTCCGCCGATGTCGCCAGTTGGAAAAGAGGGTCGCTGATGAGTGATTTTGCTCTTCTCTCTTGTGCTAGCATCGCACCGACAACAGGAGATCCGCCATGCACCGTTCCGACCTGCACGCCGTGCGCCGCCCCATCGCCTCCGCCAACGGTCTGCCCAATGGGCACTATACCGACCCCGCCCTGTTCGACGAAGAACGCCACGCCGTGCTCTTTGACAACTGGGCCGGTCTGGGCGTCGGCGCCGATGTGCGAGAGGTAGGCGATGCGGTGCCCGTCACCTTCCTCGGCATGCCGCTTTTGATGATCCGCGACCGCTCAGGAGACGTCCGCGTGTTCCAGAACATCTGCCGTCACCGCGGCATGATCCTCGTGGACGCCCCGCGCAAGATCGAAGGCGCGATCCGCTGCCCCTACCACTCATGGTGCTACTCCACCGAAGGCAAACTGGTCAGCACACCCCACGTGGGCGGTCCCGGTCAAAACACCCACGAAGGGATCGACCGCGCCCTTCTGGGCCTGATCGAAGTGCGCTCCCACATCTGGATGGACATCGTCTGGATCAACGTCTCCGGCACCGCCGCCCCCTTCGAGCAGGCCAATGCCGATCTGCTGGCCCGCTGGTCCGAATTCGACAAACCGCTGCACCACGGCGGTGCCGACAGCCGCTTTGCGCTGGAGGTGAATTGCAATTGGAAGCTTGCGGTGGAGAACTACTGCGAGAGCTATCATCTGCCGTGGGTCCACCCGGGCCTCAACACCTACTCGCGCCTCGAAGATCACTACCACATCGAGGCGGCGGGGCTGTATTCCGGTCAGGGCACGCTGGTCTACCGCCAGCTGAAAGGCGAAGACGACCAGACCTTCCCCGATTTCGAGGGCCTGAGCGACAAATGGGACACGGCAGCCGAATACATTACCGCCTACCCCAATGTCCTGCTCGGCGTGCACCGCGATCACACCTTCGCCATCATCCTGCGGCCCGAAGCGTTGGACAAAACGGTGGAACATGTGCACATCTACTATGCCCACTCCGCAACCGACGCCGATCTGCGCGCGCGCAATACCGCCCAATGGAAAGAGGTGTTCGAGGAGGATATCTTCGTCGTCGAGGGGATGCAGCGGGGCCGCCACGCGAGCGGCTTCGACGGCGGGCGCTTCTCGCCCGCGATGGACGGGCCGACGCATCTGTTCCACGCCTGGGTCGCAAGCCAGCTGGAGCGTCACCGCGATGTCCCCCTCGCCGCAGAGTGACCGCAGAATGAACGCCGAATGAAGGTACTGGAAACGGCACACGATCGCGCGCTAGACGCGGCCCTGATCGCGGCCCATGAGGCGGGAGATCACGCGGCGCTGGTCACGCTCTACACCCGAGCAGCAGATCGCGCATGCGATTTGAACACTGCCTGTTTCCAGCTAACCCAGGCCTATGTCTTTGCGTTGGAGTGCGACGATGCCCGCGCGCCGGGGCTGCGTGCGCGTCTGGTGGCACATGGGCGCGAGACGCCCTAATCCGACTGCTTGAGCAGCGCATAGACGTGCCACGAGGCATGGCCCAGCCACGGCAGCACCAGCAGCAGGCCCAGAAACAGCGGCACCATCGCCAGCAACAACGCCGCCGCGATGAACGCCGCCCAGCCCAGCATGGCGACGGGATGTGCGATCACAGTGGCGATACTCCGCAGCATCGCGGTCACGTAATCCACCTCGCGGTCCAGCAGCATCGGCAGGCCCAGCACGCACATCGCATAAAGCAGTGTGGCGAACGCCCCGCCGATCACCGTCCCCATCGCCAGCATCATCAACCCATCGGGCGTCAGAAACACCGCCGCCGAAGACATGATATTCGTCATCGGTTTCAGCCCGAGGAACAGCGCAAAAATCATATGCCCCAGAAAGAACCAGAACAGCAGCACCGTCATCATCAACGCCGAGAGCAGCGGCAACTGCCGCCCTAACTCGAACCGCAAGACCGACAACACACCCCCCACAGTAGGACGCGATCCCATGGCGCGCAGACGCGACACCTCATAGGTCCCAAGCGCCGCAAAAGGTGCTGCCAGCGGAAATCCGAAGACGCCCAGCACCAACCAGAACGTATGCCCCGACCACACCGTGATCGCCGCCATCCCCCAGCCTGCCAGCAGGCACAGCCCCGCCGCGATCAGCCCATAGGCAGGTGCCGCGCGAAAATCCTGCCATCCCAGCGCCAGCGCACGCCGAAACAGTGCGGCGTCGGGCGCGGCCATTTGCGGCGCACCATGGATCCGCTCGCGGGTCCCCTCCATCCCTAACCCTCCAACACTGGCGGGCGCGTCGAGGGCCAGCGCGTGGCCCCGTGCCACTGCTGTGCCAGTCGCAACAACGCCCCGTCACTGCCGCGCGCGCCGATCAGCTGTAGCCCCGCAGGAAGGCCGTTTTCGCCAAATCCAACGGGTACATTCACCACCGGCAAGCCGATGAGCGCGGCGGGTACCACAACCTGCATCCAGCGGTGATAAGTGTCCATGCCGCGCCCCGCGATCTCGCGCGGGTAGGTCCATGTCACGTCAAACGGCCACAGCTGCGCGGAGGGCAGTGCAAGCACGTCATACGTCTCGAAAAGCGCGAAAGCCCGCCGGAACCAGTCCGAACGCAGATCGCTCGCTCGGTGCAACGCCGCAGCACTCAACGCCAGCCCGCGCTCGACCTCCCAAATCACTTCCGGCTTGAGATACCCGCGCCGCGCCGGATCGTCGTAGAGTGCGCGCAATCCATTCGACAGAACAAAAGCGCGCAAGTCTATCCACGACTCCCACATCGCATCGGCATCAAAGGGCGCCGCCAGCGTTTCGACCCGGTGGCCCAAATCCTCCATCTGCGCCATCGCTGCCTCGGAGATCGCGGAAATTCCTTCTTCGTAGGGGAACGCGCCACCCCAATCGCCCAGCCAACCGACGCGCAAGCCCTGTGGCGCGCGCTCGATCCCTGCAAGCGTGGCGGGGCTGTCACTGCTCATCGGCAAGCGCGGGTCTGTGCCCGTCATCACGTCGAGCATGGCCGCCAGATCGGCCGGACTGCGCGCCATGGGCCCCAGCGACGCCAGCGAATTGGTGAACAAATCGCCCTGCAGATCTCCGGGCACCGTGCCTTGCGTCGGCAACATCCCATAGACGTTGTTCCAGCCCGCAGGATTGCGCAGACTGCCCATCCGGTCCGACCCATCCGCCACCGCCATCATGCGCGCCGCCAACGCCGCCGCCGCCCCACCCGAGGAGCCGCCCGCGGAGCGTGTCAGATCGTAGGGGTTGCGCGTGACCCCATGCACCGGATTGAACGTATGGCTGCCCGTCCCGAACTCCGGCGTGTTGGTCTTGGCGATCACGATCGCCCCCGCAGCCCTCAGCCGCGCAACCACCAGATCATCGGCCTGCGCCACCTGCCCCGCAAACAGCGGTGAGCCCCGCGAGGTCGGAAACCCTGCCGCATCCGTCAGATCCTTGATCGCGATCGGCATCCCGTGCATCCAGCCCTTGCGCGGGGCGTTATCTGCCGCTTGCGCCTCGGCCATATTCGCCTCGCGGTCGCGCAGGCTTACAATCGCGTTTATATGCGGGTTCACCGCGTCAATGCGGTCCAATGTGGCCTCCATCAGCTCCACCGCCGACAGATCGCCGCTTTCAAGCGCGGCAGCTTGGGCCAGCGCATCCATGCTCAGAATATCCATGACCGGAGTATGAGCGCGCATTCGTACCCGGCGCAAGCAGGGTCCACTCTTGGGAGCCAATTATTTTTAGTCCAGCCCGAAATCGTAATTTCACGGAGCGGTTACGGCTTCTGACCTGCAAAGTGCAGCGAAATTCTGCAAACAGCCCATCCAAGACGAAGTTTTCCATCGCGTTTATCACATATTCTCTGGTCTGTGCTACACTCGGATACAACGTGGGCATAGCAATACACAATTCCGGAGGTCGCGGTTGGGAAAACAAGAATTTTTACAACCGGGGCTCTGGCCGGACCAGCAAAGATGACCCGCCAATCTTCTGAACTCCTCGCCGTTTCGCGTCGTTGGATCGACGCAATCCATTCCAAGCGGAAAAACGAGCTTCGCAACCTTCTGTCCAACCACGACCACTTGCGGTTTGTCGGCAGTGGCGAGGACGAAGTATGGGCGGGTGCTGTCGTGCGTGAGGGGATTGGAGAGTTCTTTGGAGCATTGCCCCCGTTCCTCAAGATTGACGAAACATTTGCCGAAGCCTACGAAAATGGCGAAACCGGTTGGTCGTGCTTCACTCATGATCTCATCTTTGCCCATGAACCCGACCGGACATTCCATGTACGGACAACCTTGATCCTTGCGCTTGAAGACGGTGTTTGGAAGATCGTGCATCGCCATGGCTCAGTTCCGATCCCGAATATCGAGTTCATTGGAACTGAGCAAAACGCCATCGCAAATCTGGTTGCTGCTGCACAAAAAGACTTTTCACTGGATCAGAGAAAAGGCTTTGCCTCGATTATGTTCACTGACATCGTCAATTCCTCGCGCCTTGCATCGATAGTGGGCGACCGTCTTTGGTCCTCTGAGGTGGCCCGGCACTTTGCCGCACTGCGCAAAATCATCGAGGGCGCAGGCGGTCAATTCGTGAAGTCACTCGGTGACGGCACAATGTCGAGCTTTCCCGAGCCAGCAGGGGCGCTGCAGGCCGCACTGGCAATCCTGCAGGCGACCGGGCAGTCTGACGGACCGGCCATCGCTCTGCGCATCGGCATCCATACCGGCAATGTGGTCCAGACAAACGATGATTTCTTTGGCAGCGTTGTCAATAAAGCCGCCCGCATCGCGGCCCTCGCGGCCCCTGGCGAAATCCAGATCTCAGATGCCACTCGCAAATTGGTTGGCGAAACGCGCGATTACAGCTTTGCCAACACGACATCAGTGCAATTAGAAGGATTTGAAGGTAAGCACATCATCCACCGGCTGGAACGAATAAATGGGCCTGAGACTGTCTGAAAACCCGCCGGTTGCACTGGCTGGTTTAACCCGCGCAGCCGCCGTTCGAGAGATAAGCATTACTCCCCCTGCGCTTCCGCCCGGCTCTTCCCCGACACCGCCAGCGCCAGCGTGGCGCCCATCAGCCCGTCGAGGTCGCCGTCGAGCACGCCCTTTGTGTCGGAGGTCTCGTAACTGGTGCGCAGGTCCTTGACCATCTGGTAGGGTTGCAGGACATAAGAGCGGATCTGGTTGCCCCAGCCCGCGTCGCCCGCGTTCTCATGCACCTCGTTCACGAGGGCGGAGCGTTTATCGAGCTCCATCTGGTAGAGGCGCGATTTCAAGGCCTTCATGGCGATGTCACGGTTCTGGTGCTGCGATTTCTCGGAAGAGGTCACGACGATGCCCGTCGGCGCGTGGGTGATCCGCACGGCCGAATCGGTGGTGTTGACGTGCTGCCCGCCGGCGCCTGAGCTGCGGTAGGTGTCGATACGGATATCGCTTGGATTCACCTCAATCTCGATGTTGTCATCCACCACCGGATAGACTTTCACCGAAGTAAACGACGTATGCCGCTTGGCCGCACTGTCGAATGGCGAGATCCGAACAAGCCGGTGCACGCCGCTCTCGGATTTCAGCCAACCGTAAGCATTGTGCCCGCTGATCTTATAGGCGGCCGATTTGATACCCGCCTCTTCGCCGGCACTCTCGGACTGCAACTCGACGCTATAGCCCTTCTTCTCCGCCCACCGCACGTACATGCGCGCGAGCATGCTGGCCCAGTCGCACGATTCCGTGCCCCCCGCACCTGAGTTGATCTCAAGAAACGTGTCGTTGCTATCGGCCTCGCCGTCCAGCAGCGCCTCCAGCTCCTTTTGCGCGGCAGTCACGGCCAGCTTGCTCAGGGCCACTTCGGCCTCGCCCACGACTTCCGCGTCATCCTCCATCTCGCCCAGCTCGATCAGGTCGAGGTTGTCCTGCAACTCCGTCTTGATCCCGTCATAGGTGGCCATCGCATCGACCAATCCCTGACGATCGCGCATCAGTTTTTGCGCCGCCGCCGGATCGTCCCACAGGGTCGGGTCCTCGACCCGCGCATTGAATTCCTCCAACCGGTAGGGCGCCGTCTCCACGTTCAACCGCTGGGCCAGAAGGTCCAGGGATTTGCGGATTTTATCGACGGTGCTTTGTACTTCTGCGCGCATGATCTGTCCTGAATTGAAAAAGCGGCCCCCGCGCCCGACGCAGGGACCGCCCATGTGATAGACCAGCGCCCGCGCGCGGGCAAGGTGGCCCCGGCGTCGCAGCGCCGCCTAGTAGAGCCCACCGGAGCTAAGCGTGCCAAAGCCCGCTTTCGGCCCGACAATCACCTTCTGGCCGGTCGATGTGGTCACCTCGCGGGCGCTCGTGCCGCCCACTTCCTCCACCAGCGGCAGATCGGCGCCCATGGCAAAACCACCGTCGAAAGTGATGCCGAAATCGATCGTCTCGCCCTCGCGGAAACACTCGGACACCACGTTGGCACCCGACGCGTCAGGGCTCAGGCGTGCCCCGGTAAAGCGGTCGATGTTGATAAATTCACATCCTGCGGGCGCGCGGAACGGACCGCCGCCGTATTTCTGCACAGCCTTCGACATGAAACGCTGGAACACCGGCCCGCACATGCCTCCGCCCGATGCGCCGCGCCCCATGCTGCGCGGCTGGTCATAGCCGATGTAGCATCCGGCCACGATGTTGGACGTGAAGCCTACGAACCACACATCTTTGGCGTCGTTCGTCGTGCCCGTTTTGCCCGCCGCGGGCACGCTCAAATTCACCGTTCTGCGCGCCGTGCCGCGTTGCACGACCCCCTCCATCATCGACGTGAGCTGATAGGCCGTCACCGCATCCATCACCCGTTCGCGGTTGGACGTCACACGCGGTGACGTGCCCGGCGGCAGCGTCGCCTGTCCGCAGTCTTCGCAAATCCGCTGATCATGCTTGTAGACGGTGCGCCCGTAGCGGTCCTGCACGCGGTCCACCAGCGTCGGCTGGACCCGCTCACCGCCATTGGCGAACATCGCATAGGCCGCCACCATCTGGTAGAGCGTCGTCTCCTGCGATCCCAGGGCATTGGCCAGCACCGGCGACAGATCATCGTAGACACCAAAGCGCTCCGCGTAATTCCCCACGACGCTCATGCTGACTTCCTGCGCCAGACGGATCGTCATCAGGTTGCGCGATTGTTCGATCCCGGTGCGCAGGGGCGTCGGGCCGTAGTAGCGGTTCGAGGCGTTCTGAGGCCGCCAGACACCCTGCGGCGTGTTGATCTCGATGGGAGCGTCCACCACGACCGTGGCGGGCGTGTACCCGCTGTCGAGTGCGGCGGCAAAGACGAACGGTTTGAAGCTGGAGCCGGGCTGCCGTTTGGCCTGCGTGGCGCGGTTGAAAACGCTGGCCTGATAGGAAAAACCGCCCTGCATCGCGATCACACGCCCGGTATTGACGTCCATCGCGACAAAACCGCCCTGAACCTCCGGCACCTGCCGCAAGGTCCAGCGGATGAAGCTGCCGTCGGCATCCGTCACCATGCGCCGCACGAGCACCACATCTCCTACCTCGACGATATCACCACGGCTGCCGAGACGGCCATCTGCGCCGCGTTTGCGCGCCCATTCCATATCGTTCGGCGGGACCCAATTGCCGCCTGCCTCAGTCTCGATGTTCTCGATCCCAAGTCGGGCACCCTGCCCGCTGACTTCCAGCACAACCGCCGGATACCACTGGGTTTCCAGCGTGATATCACGCGGCACGCGCAGCACACTCAGGGCATCGCGCCATGTCGCCTCATCCAAGAGCGTCTCCGCCGGCAGGGTCTGGCCCGTGCCGCGCCACACGCCCTGACCCCGGTCAAACTGCTCAAGCTCACTGCGCAATGCATCCGCCGCAATCGGCTGCATCTCATTGTCGATGGTCGCGCGCACGCTCAACCCACCGGTGAAAAACTCTCCCTCGCCGAAATCCTCCGACAGCTGGCGGCGGATCTCGTCGGTAAAATAATCACGCGGCGGCAGGTCCGCCTTGAAGCTACCGAAATCACCGTTTTGCACCGACAACAGCGGCATCGCGCGCTCCTCCGCAAACGCGGCCTCGGTGATGTAGCCATTTTCCTTCATCTCGCGCAGCACGAAGTTGCGCCGCGCCAACAGCCGCTCTTTGCGGCGCACCGGATGATAATCGGACGGAGCCTTGGGCAGGCTCGCAAGGAACGCCACCTCATGGGGGGCCAACTCCCCCAGCGTCTTGTTGAAATACGTCTGGCTGGCCGCCGCGACGCCGTAGGAGTTCTGTCCGAGGAAAATCTCGTTGAGGTACAGCTCCAGAATTTTCTCTTTATCCAGCGCCTGTTCGACACGCGCGGCGAGGATGATCTCCTTGATCTTGCGCTCCGCCCGGCGGTCACCGCTCAGCAGAAAGTTCTTCATCACCTGTTGCGTGATCGTCGAGGCGCCGCGCACATCCTGCCCGCGGGAGCGCACGGCATCCACCGCCGCCGCACCGATGCCGCGCAGATCGTATCCGTCGTGCTCGTAGAAATTCTTGTCCTCGGCGCTGATAAACGCCTGCTTCACCAGATCCGGGATCGTGTCAGCGGGCGCGAACAATCGCCGCTCGGTGGCAAATTCGTCGATGAGTTTGCCCTGCCCGGAATAAATCCGGCTGATCGTGGGCGGGGTGTAGGAGGCGAGGGATTCGTGGCTCGGCAAATCGCGCCCGTACATCCAGAAAATCGCCCCGACGGTGAGAGCCACCATGCCGATGGACATGGTCAGGGTGGTAAAGATACCCCCGAAGAAAGACAGGATTATTCGAAACACGCGCGACAGCTCCTTGGATTAAGCGGGTTATACGCGCAATCGTACCGATGGTCAAAAGGCAAGCAGGCAGAGAAACAGCGAAACCCCGCCCACCTTCAGGGGCGTCCCACCGGGCCCTCGCGGCCCCGCGCTACTGCCGGACCAACGCCGCGCGCGCCGCATCCGCGTCCCGCCAGGCCAGCACCCCTTGCGCGATACCGTCCGCCATTCCCTGCCGCCACACCGGATCCCGCAGATTTACAAGATCGCGCTTGGAGCTCAGAAACCCGATCTCGACCAATACCGATGGGATATCCGCCGATTTGAGCACCGAGAACCCCGCCCTGCGCAAAGGGCGCCTGTTCATCGGCCCCCCCGCATCGGCCATCCCCGCAATCAGACTATCGGCAAGCTGGGCAGAGCGCGGCTCTGTCTCCTGGCGCGCCAGATCGAGCAGCACTTGCGCCACCTGATCGTCCGAACCCGTCAGATCGGCGCCCGCAATGATGTCCGACCGGTTGTGCCGCGCCGCCAGATGCTCGGTCGCGGCATCGCTGGCCTCGTCGGACAACAGATAGACGGTCGCCCCCTTCGCCCCCCCCTGGCTCAGACTGTCGGCGTGCAGCGAGATAAACAGATCGCCCTGCGCCTGATGGGCAATCGCCACCCGCGTTTGCAGCGCCACGAACACATCCTCCTCGCGCGTCAGCACCACCTCCACACCCGCACGGCGCAAATCATCCGCCAGCGTCCGCGCAAAGCTCAGCATGAGCTCCTTCTCGTTCACCCCGTCGCGCTCCGCGCCCGGATCGACACCGCCGTGTCCGGGGTCGAGCACGACGGTAAAGCTGTCGTCCTGCGTGCCCGGCCTGACCGGCGGCGCAAGAAAAGCGGGGCGCCAATTGGGATCGGCCGGCGTGCCGGCCACGGCCGCAAACTCTTCCGCGCCCACGCTTTTCAGCGTGATCTCGAGCCGCGCACGCCCCGTGTTGGGGTCCACCGGCATGCCGATCTCGTCGGGCATCATCGGCTCCGCCAAATCCGCCACAAGGCGCGACCACCCCGGTTGAAACGCGCCGAACCGCACCGCACTGACGCGCCCCTCCGGCGCCAAAAGGTCCTGGGCGTCCAGCCCGGTAAAATCGACCTCCCGGAAATCCACCACCAGCCGCGCAGGATCGTCCAGCGTGAAAACCCGAAACGGCACGCCCTGGCTCAGATGCAGCTTCAGATCGGTGCGGCCCCACCAGCTGTCCACGATACCGCTGGCCGCCGACTCTACCCGCGCGAGCGCGGAGACGTCTTGAGCCGCCGCAAGGGAGCCGAGGCTCAAGCCGCAGATAAAGCTGAATAAAATACGTCTCATCACTGCTCCGGCCACGGTTGATCCGGTGGCGCTTTGAATATAGCATATCACCGAAACCCGCCTCCGGTCCAGCGTCTCAGCGCGCCTGCATGAACGCCGCCAACCGCGCCAGCCCCTCGCGGATGTCTTCCGTGCTGCGCGCGTAGGAAAACCGTAGCGTGGTATGCCCCCGCACCGGATCAAAATCGAGGCCCGGCGTTACCGCCACCCCCACCTTCTCCAGTATCTCAGTAGCCAACGCACGACTGTCGTCGGTGATATCGCTCACATCCGCATACACATAGAACGCCCCATCCGGCGGCGCGATATTGGCGAACCCTGCGCGCGGCAACCCATCGAGCATCAGCGCGCGGTTGGCACGGTAGACGTCCATATTTGCCTCCAGCTCATCGCCGCACGCCATTGCCGCCAAAGCCGCCACCTGAGAGGCATGAGGTGCACAAATAAACATATTCTGCGCAATCCGCTCCACCACGCGCGCCTGATCCTGCGGCACCACCATCCAGCCGACGCGCCAGCCGGTCATGCTGAAATATTTGGAAAAACTGTTGATCACATAGCATTCGTCCGTGATCTCAAGCGCTGTAACGGCCTTCTTCTCATACTCCACCCCGTGGTAAATCTCGTCCGAGATGAAGGACGCCCCGGTCTCATGACACGCCCCGATCAGCGCACTCATCGCCGCGCGATCCAGCATCGTGCCCGTCGGGTTCGCGGGCGAGGCGACCATCAATCCGCGCAAATCCATGCCCGCAAAATCGAGCGGTACCGGCTGAAACCGATTTTCCGCCGCCGTCGACAAGTCCACCGGCACCATCCCGAGCGCGCGCAAGATCTGGCGGTAACTGGGATACCCCGGCGCGCCGATGCCCACACGGTCGCCGCTGTCGAACAAGGCCGTGAACGCCAGCAGAAACGCCGCCGAGGAGCCCGAGGTGATCACCACCCGCCCCGGATCGAGATCGACGCCGTACCATTCCCCGTACATATCTGCGACAGAGCGCCGCAGCGCGGGCAGCCCAAGCGCCACCGTGTAGCCCAAGGGACCCGCGTCCATCGCCTCGCTCAACGCCGCGGCGGCGCCTTTTGGCGCACCGGTGCCGGGCTGGCCCACTTCCATGTGAATGATGTGGCGTCCCTGCGCTTCGGCCCGCGCCGCCGCCTGCATCACGTCCATCACAATAAAGGGATCGACCTCGGATCGGCTTGAATTTCGCATGGCTCGCCTCCTAAAGTGCTGGGGCGCTTTCACCCGATCCTCCCGGCCCCGTCAATAGTCCAGACAGACGGCATGCGGGGGCGGCCCTTGGCAGCAGGGACCGAATGTGTTGATTGTGCCTAGACGCGCCGCAAACCCGAAAGTGAGAGCCATGAAACGCCTGATCGCCACCGCCGCCCTGCTGAGCACCCTCGCCACCGCCGCCTTTGCCCAAGGCATCGAGGAGATGACGGACGAGGAGCGCGCGCAGTTCCGCGCCGAAGTCCGCGCCTACCTCTTCGAGAATCCCGAAGTCATCATGGAAGCCGTAGAGATCCTGCAAAACCGCGAGGCGCAGCAACAGGCACAGGCCGACTTCGATCTGGTCAGCGACAATGCCGATGCGATCTTCGACGACGGCTACTCTTGGGTCGGCGGCAATCCGGACGGCGACATCGTGCTGGTGGAGTTCCTCGACTATCGCTGCGGCTATTGCAAACGCGCCCACAGCGAGGTGCTGCAACTGCTGGAAAGTGACGGTAATATCAAATGGATCGTGAAGGAGCTGCCCATCCTCGGCGACGCCTCCGTGCTTGCCTCACGCTTTGCCGTGGCGGTCAAGCAGGTGTCGGGCGACGACAGCTATGCCGCCGTGGGCGATGCACTCATGAGCTTTCAGGGCGACATCACAATGCCCGCGCTGCGCCGTCTCGGCAATACCTTCGGGCTGGACATGGACACGGTTGAGGCACGAATGAACTCCGACGAGGTCACAGCGGAGATCGCCACCACCCGCCAGCTTGCCGGGGTGCTGGGGATCTCCGGCACGCCCACCTTCGTCATGCAGGACGAACTGCTGCGCGGCTACCTGCCGCTCGACCAGATGCAGGCGCTGGTGGACGAAAAACGCGGCTGAGCGCGGCTGCGGTCCGGGGCCATGTCCGCGACAGGCTCTCGGAGTACCGGCTCAGAGTAACTCCAAATGAGATGTCCTGGCCCGCAGCCGCCAACCTCCTCGCGGGCACCCAAAAAGCGGCGGTAGCACTCATCCAGCGCCAGTCGCCCGATACGCCAGATGGCCTGATCTTCATTATTGCAGGTCGGCTGACCCGCTATCTAATTAATCCGGCAGACCGTGATCGGCGCCAACGCGAGCAGATGCCGCGCCCTGCCCCACGCGTCCGATGTGCTGGCCCGCGCCACATAGGCCGCAGCACGTGATGACAGAAAAGCGAAACCGTGCGGCGCGCCCGGCCAAGCATATCACGCGCCCCTCACCCCTTGCACCGCAGCGTAACAGCCAACGCCATTGTCCGGAACTGCCGCGAAATGCCGCTGGGACGCGCACGCGCTCAATGCCCCTCCCTCAATGCCCCTCCGTCCGTCGTCGACGATCTGCCCCGAGGCGGAAAAATACCGCGCCTGAGTCCTTGTTCCAAGGTTCCAAGCCCCTCCTGATCGAACACCGTCACCTCACCCAGCCCAAACCGCCACTCCATACGCTTGCGCATGGTGCATGTCACGCCAGCACACACCATGCGCGCTGCGGATTTTTTAAAAATTCCGCCCCCGACAACCTCTGCCGCGCTTTTAAATGTGACGCCGCGCTCAAACCGCTAAGCTGTCGGCAACCGGGAGGGGACCACATGACCATACTCACAGGATTTCACCCACTGGTGCCCGCCCTCGTCCTCTACGGCGCCGCCGGCCCCATGGCACGGGCCTACGACGCGGCCGCCACATGGGTTGACCGCCTCACCGACCTGCGCTCAGCCGCCCTTCCGGGCGGTCGTTTCTTCCCCGATACGTACCCGGCAGAGACGCTCGCCGCCCTCCGACCCTTCCTCAGATCGCTCTAAATCACGCCGACGAACCGCTCCGGCAGCTTGTACTGCGTGTCGATCTCCCGCCGGTTGAACTCATAATATCCCGTGTCCCCGCGCGCCTTGAACGTGCGGTGCATGCGCCTGCGCATGAACCCAAGGTCGAACCCGTCCTCCAGCCTCAGTGCCGCAAACCGCTCGAACATCTCGCGGTCCTCCCCGCGCGCCGCGGCAAACCAATGCCGCCCGATCGCCGTGCCCTTAATGTCATCGCCCATCGCCTGCGTGACCGCATTGCGCCGGTCCATCGCGCTGGCATATTGCTCAATATCGCAAAACTTGAGGTGAAACAGATACAACTCATCGGGCGTATGCAGCTTGGGGTATTGCGAAAAATGCCCCCCGCGCGAGAGTTTCACAGCCGACGACACCACGCAGGGTTTGGAGTAGTGCGGGGCGGGCCGCACATAGCGGCGCGGCCCCAGAATGCACTCCCCGACCGGCTCGCGTTCCTGATCCACCCGGTGGATCACCTCCAGCCCCAGCGGCGTCAACACCCGCTTTTCCGGCGCTGCCTCCAGATACTGCAACAGGTTTTGCCCCCGCCCGGGATCCACCACCACCAACTCGTCCACATCCCCCACGATCACATGGCGGTAATACTTGCGCAGCCCGCCCACCAGATTATTGAGCAACCCCCACCGCTTCACGTCGAAATTCTTGTGCGGATCCCCGGGGATACCGATGATATTGCACCCCTGCGCAATCTCCGCCACCTGTGAACCATAGCCATGGTTGATCACATAGCAGTTCTGCCGACCCAGCGTCTCACCGTAATGGCGCAGCCACGCCCGCAGGAAGAACACATCGTCGCGTACCATCGTCACGGCCGCCGCTGTCTGCATGCCTCTTCCTTCTTTTCTTTTGCCGGATGAGCCGACACACTGCTTCCACGCCACTAAGCCGCGAGAGACGCAGAATGACAATGGCCCAAGACCTCAGTTTCGGCCCCGATCCGCAAGGGTTTGACGATTTCCTGACCGCCCTGCGCACCGACATGACATCGAAAGGCTGGCACTTCCACAAAGCCTCCCAAGGGCCCTTTGATCGCTTCCAGGTACTGGGAGAGCGCGGCTGCGGCACCAACATCATACGCAAAACCGTCCGGGATGCGCTGCACATCAAACGCACGGAGGCCCTGGGATGGAAACACGGCTTTCCCGCGATGATCGCACTCCCGCCCAGCTTCCTGACGATCTGCGCCCTGCGCGCGCCGGATCAATGGGCACAGTCGCTCTACAAACGCCCGTGGCACGCGGCACCCCAGATCCAAACCCTTGATTTCGCTACCTTCCTGCGCAGCCCGTGGCACGCGATCGTCGATAAACTCGGCCATTTCGAGGGCATCCCCCCGCGCCTGCACCCGCTGGGCGAGGAATTGCAATGGGACCGTCACCCGATCACCGGCGCGCCCTTCGAAACGATCTTCGCCATGCGCAACCTCAAACACCGCGCGCTGCTGGGCCTGCCCGCACGTGGCGCCTCGGTGGTCTACGTTTCCCTCGACGCCTTCAACGCCGCACCCGAGGGCTTCCTCGCCAACCTCGCCGCAACTTTCGGCCTCTCCCCCACCGCCCGCGGCTACGCTCCCACGGAGCGGCGCATGGGCAACCGCTGGACCGCCTCCGTGCCGGGCCGCACCCCTGCGCCACAGCACTGGTCCGATACCGATCTGCACTTCATGCACAGCCAACTCGACCCGCGCATCGAAACGGCCCTGGGCTTCGCGCACTAATTCCAAACGCAAAAGGGCCTCCCCGAAGGAAGACCTTTTGCAACAAGTGGCGCGGTTGACGGGGCTCGAACCCGCGACCCCCGGCGTGACAGGCCGGTACTCTAACCAACTGAGCTACAACCGCGCATCTTGCATCTCCCCGGGCGCATGCCCGCAGAGCGTTTGAGCGGGATATTCCACGGGCCAAGGTGCGTCAAGGGATTAGTGCGAGGGATTCTGGTTTTCTTCGCGTCGATAGGCACGACAGGGCGCGCGGACGTGCGTGAACACCAAGCTCAATTGATTTTGCCGACGGGAGGACGCTATGGCGAGTCGCTGCAATATGGACAACGGGACCATTGCTCCCGGTTCGATAAATGTCCCCTTCATACGGGAACTCCTCAAACTACGGCATCACTGAAAAATCTGTTTGCCGAAACCATTCAATTATCCGGGCAGATCAAGTGAGGATTGGCTTTTTATCAGTTTACGTCGCAGCCCCCTTTAGGGCAGAATCACATGCGGCCCTTAGCGAAAGAATTTCCAATGTCTGATCCATTTGAGAACGTCGATGCAGCTTCCCCGCAAATGATTGCAATCATTACCTCCGCTCTGGAGACAAGAGCGGACGATGCAGACATGCTTCCGGTGATCGATGCATATCTTGACGCGATTGATGTTCCCGACGGTGGCCAAATAATCGACATTGGCTCCGGTACCGGCGGCATCACGCGCAAGATCGCGGACCGATTTCCCGCCGCATCCGTGATGGGCGTGGAGCCGTCAACCGCGTTGACCAAGAAGGCCAACGAACTTGCGGGAGACCGGGCCAATTTGACCTTTCTCGTCGGAGACGGAGCCGCGCTCGACTTAAAAGACAGCTCTGCTGATGTTGCGATCTTGCATACGGTATTGTCACACGTTTCAAATCCGGAACCGCTGATAACCGAAGCCGTACGTGTTCTGCGTCCGGGCGGAACGCTGGTAATTTGCGACGCTGATTTCTCCAAGGCCTCAATGGCCGCTGTTCCGGGTGATCCTCTGGGAAGTTGCGCACAGGCCTTCGTCGCGGGGTCAGTCGTCGATCCTTGGCTTGCCGGTAAGCTCAAACCGCTGATCAGCGCAGCTGGCATGGCGACCCGACATTTCACTGTTCTGAACCGTGTCATTACGTCCGGTATGGGATCTATGGCGTGGGTCCGGATGTCCTGCGCGCGCATGGTAGCCGATGACGTCATCGGTCAGCCTTTGGCCGATGCCTTGGAAGCTGAATATGTGCGAAGGGCCGAGGCAGGTGTGCTCTATAGCGTTTTGCCATTTGTAACACTCATTGCGACTAAGCCTTCTGCTTGAAATCACGTTTACGCAACACGCAAGAGCAGACCTCCATGTGCTGAGAAAGATCGGTGAGAGTGACTTCAAATCGAGCTTTCGCTCAGCGACCAACAGAGTGCATTTGCGTTACAACGAAAATATCGGGCTCCCGGTCTCACGCAGCAGAGTGCTAATTGGTCTCATTTGCCTTCGGATGGCCACTGACAGGGCCCTGTCTCATTCACGTCAAGCGACGACACCGATGTCTGTCAGTGGGCCAATGCAACCTTGGGCAAGCGCAAAGCCGCGTTCAAAGCCCGAGATATGGCGCCGTAGGGTGGGTGAAACCCACGCGATGCGGCAAACCTTAACAAACCCCACCGCACGCCCCGTTAAGGGGCCAAACCGCGCTCAAACGGTGTACGCGCGGTGTACGCGCTGTGCACATGAAGTGACACGCACAAACTGCTGAAATCACGCCATTAACCCGACTTATCCCCGACGGTTCGACATAAACAGATCGACCCGTTGCGCGACGCTTTAAAATGCTTGAAAAGTGGCGCGGTTGACGGGGCTCGAACCCGCGACCCCCGGCGTGACAGGCCGGTACTCTAACCAGCTGAGCTACAACCGCGCATATGGTGGGTCGTGAGAGACTCGAACTCCCGACATCTTCGGTGTAAACGAAGCGCTCTACCAACTGAGCTAACGACCCGTGAGCGCGGGTTTAGCCAGAACACGCAGCCGTGGCAAGCCTCATTCGAGACGTTTTTGCGCACCGTCCTTGACATGGTACACAATGCCCTGTCCGCCACCGATGCGGTGCACCTCCGCTCTCCCTGAACCCGTTGAAATCGCACGGATCATTCGCGATGTCATCCCGTGTGTCACCAGCACCGCAGGGCGCGACAGGCTCTCCAGAAACCCGCGACAGCGCGCTTCCAATGCCTCAAATCCCTCCCCGCCCGGCGCATGATCATAGTGGCTCAGATCACCGTAAGGGCCGTCATACGTGCCCAGCCGGGCCCGCAGCTTTCCGGCCCACTCTCCGACCCCGATCTCACGCAGGCGCGGGTCGGTCTTGACCAGCGAAACCTGCGGCGCCAGCGCAATCGACGCCGTTTCACGCGCCCGCCCCTGCGGACTGGTCAGGATATCGAAATTCGCTAAGTCCAGAGACTGTAAAATCTCGCCCTGCCGCGCCGCCTGCGCCCGCCCCAGGTCAGTCAAAGCCGAATTCAGCGCCCCCTGCATCCGGCCTTCGACGTTCCACTCTGTCTGCCCATGGCGCAGGATGTAGAGCTCGACACTCCCCGTCATAGCCCGCCCTTCGAGGCGTAATATCCTGAAATTACTGATACTTTCACAGTGTCATTCAATGTTGGTCATGGAAGGTAAATGGTGGGTGATAAGAGATTTGAACTCCTGACATCTTCGATGTGAACGAAGCGCTCTACCACTGAGCTAATCACCCGCGATTGTTGAAATAACGCCTTACGCGCCCCCATGCAAGGGGGGCGCGGGCGATATCGGCATCTGCTGTTCTTCCTTTCGCAGCCCCGTCATGGCGCCGCCGGGTCGCTTGGTTTTCTGTCACACCTTGGCAGCAAAGCGCGACTACAACTTCGGCTTTTACCGCCCTACCGCCTGACCCTGCCGAGGTGGTTCAGTTCATGGCTCTCCGCCAAACTCTCCCGCACGATCTCCCGAAGACCGTAAGCGTTAAAATGATATAGCCTCTTGATACGTAGCGTTGGCATTCTTTTTTTCAGGGCAAGACATAACCATAGCCAAATCCGCAAACCAATCGTGGCATGTCACGCAGCGCGAGACCTGCGGTGAAGCGAAATTACATCAATCAAGGCATCCTCACACGAAGGACCCTACGGCAAGCCGCAGGGTCCCTCCAATTCAAACGCGAAGCTTGGATCAATGCGCTGTAGCGCTATCCGTCCTGCCCGATTTCGCCGCAAGGGCCGCCGCTGCTGCTGCTTCTTCGGCGGCTTCGTCCCAGTCGACAGCCTCCGGTTTGGAAAGGAGCGCATGCTCCAACACTTCGGAGACGTGGCTGACCGGAATGATCGTCAGCCCTTCTTTGACGTTGTCGGGAATATCCGGCAGGTCTTTTTCATTCTCCTGAGGGATCAGCACGGTTTTGATACCGCCGCGCAGCGCCGCCAAGAGCTTCTCTTTCAACCCGCCAATAGGCATCGCATTACCGCGCAACGAAACCTCACCCGTCATGGCAATGTCCTTGCGCACGGGTATCTTCGTGAGCACCGAAACAATGGACGTGACCATCGCCAGACCCGCGCTTGGCCCGTCCTTGGGGGTGGCGCCATCGGGCACGTGCACGTGGATGTCGATGGTATCGAAGACCGGCGGTTTGATCCCGATGGACGGGCTGATAGAGCGCACGTAAGAGCTTGCCGCTTCAATGCTTTCCTTCATCACATCGCCGAGCTTGCCCGTGGTCTTCATCCGGCCCTTGCCCGGGAGGCGTAGGGCCTCGATGTGCAACAACTCTCCCCCCACCGACGTGTAGGCGAGACCTGTCACCACCCCGATCTGGTCGTCTTTCTCGGCCAGCCCGTAGCGGTGTTTTTGCACGCCGAGGAAGTCATGCAAATTGTCGCCTGTGACGGTGACGGTATCCACCTCCTTGCGCACGATCTTGGTCAGCGATTTACGCGCTACCTTGGCGATCTCACGCTCAAGGTTCCGCACGCCCGCCTCGCGGGTGTAGTATCGGATCATGCCGGTCAACGCGCTGTCCTCGATCTTGAACTCCTTGGCTTTGAGGCCGTGGTTCTTGATCTGCTTGGCCACCAGATGCTGCTTGGCGATCTCGCGCTTTTCGTCCTCGGTATAGCCCGAAAGCGGGATGATCTCCATCCGGTCCAGCAGGGGACCGGGCATGTTGTAGCTGTTCGAAGTCGTAAGGAACATCACGTTCGACAGGTCATATTCGACCTCCAGATAGTGATCCACGAAGGTGGAGTTCTGTTCCGGATCGAGCACTTCAAGCATCGCAGAGGCCGGATCGCCACGGAAGTCCTGCCCCATCTTATCGATCTCGTCGAGCAGGATGAGCGGGTTCGTGGTTTTCGCTTTTTTCAGCGCCTGAATGATCTTGCCCGGCATCGAACCGATGTAGGTGCGGCGGTGACCGCGGATCTCGGACTCGTCCCGTACGCCGCCGAGCGAGATGCGGATGAACTCGCGCCCTGTCGCCTTGGCCACAGACTTACCAAGCGAGGTTTTACCCACGCCGGGAGGGCCCACAAGGCACATGATCGGACCCTTGAGCTTGGTCGAGCGCTGCTGCACAGCGAGATATTCGACAATACGTTCCTTTACCTTCTCCAACCCGTAGTGATCGGCATCGAGGATCGCTTCGGCCTTGCCAAGGTCTTTTTTCACGCGCGATTTCACGCCCCACGGGATGGACAGCATCCAGTCGAGGTAGTTGCGCACGACGGTTGCTTCCGCGCTCATCGGGCTCATGTTCTTGAGCTTTTTGATCTCTGCGTCCGCTTTTTCGCGCGCTTCCTTGCTCAGCTTGGTAGCGGCAACGCGGGCCTCCAGCTCGGCGACCTCGTTTTTGCCGTCCTCGCCATCACCAAGCTCGTTCTGAATGGCCTTCATCTGCTCGTTTAGATAATATTCGCGTTGGGTCTTTTCCATCTGCGTCTTGACGCGGGTTTTGATCTTTTTCTCGACCTGCAAAACGCTCATCTCGCCCTGCATCAGGCCATAGACCTTCTCAAGGCGGTCGGACACGCTCAGCGTTTCCAGCAGGTCCTGCTTTTGGGCGACCTCGATGCCGAGGTGCCCGGCGACCAGATCTGCAAGGCGTGCGGGATCAGTCGCATCACCTACGGAGGTGAGTGCCTCGTCGGGGACGTTTTTCTTGACTTTGGCGTAGCGCGCAAATTCCTCACCCACCGAGCGCAGAAGCGCCTCCGTGGTGGCGACGTCACCGGGCATCTCGGTGAGATACTCCGCGCGGGCCTCAAAGAAATTGTCGTTCTCAAGGTAGTCGGTTATGCGTACCCTCGCCTGTCCCTCCACCAACACTTTCACGGTGCCGTCGGGGAGTTTCAGCAGTTGCAGCACATTTGCCAGCACACCGGCCTTGAAGATGCCATCGCTGTCGGGGTCGTCGATGCCGGGATCAATCTGGCTCGACAGCAAAATTTGCTTGTCGTCGCCCATCACTTCTTCGAGGGCGCGTACGGATTTGTCGCGGCCGACGAAAAGCGGAACGATCATATGGGGGAATACGACGATATCGCGCAGGGGCAATACCGGATAGCTCGCGTTGAGAGGCTCTTGCATGCTCTTTCCTTATCTTGGCAAAGCGGCTCATGTCCCTCATCGAGGCAACGTTTGGGCCGCTTCCTATGGGTAGAGTACCTGTGCACCCTGCCCGCCTGTTTCAATGGGTGCCCGCGTTTCGCAGGCGTTTCCCTTAACATGGCGCACACCCCCGTGCTCGGCAACTGCGTACTGGTGAGTCGTGAAGGGAAATTTTTGACAGGCCGCGCAAATTGCCCCTCGCGTTACTGCTGCGGCCAAAACGTGACGCAGTGTGTAACATATATCTTGATCCACGGCAGTGGCTGCGCTAGACTTCTCTACGTAATGCATACCGGAGACTCCAATGGCTGACGCCTTTATTTGTGACGCTCTGCGCACGCCGATCGGCCGGTACGGGGGCGCTTTGTCCTCCGTGCGCGCCGATGATCTTGCCGCAGCCCCAATTGCCGCGCTGGTCGGGCGTAATCCAGATGTGGATTGGGCGCGAGTGGACGATGTTGTGATGGGCTGTGCCAATCAGGCGGGTGAGGATAACCGAAACGTCGCGCGCATGGCCGCGTTGCTGGCGGGGTTGCCGGTGGACGTGCCGGGCATCACGCTTAACCGGCTGTGCGCCTCGGGCCTCGATGCGGTGGGGCAAGTGGCCCGTGCGATCCGCGCAGGCGACATGGATCTGGCGATTGCCGGGGGGGTGGAGAGCATGAGCCGCGCGCCCTTTGTGATGCCCAAGTCCGAAGCGGCGTTTGGCCGCGCCAATGCTGTTTATGACACGACCATCGGCTGGCGCTTTGTGAACCGCAGGATGAAAGAGAACCACGGCACCGACTCGATGCCGGAAACGGCGGACAATGTGGCCGAGGACTATGACGTAAGCCGCGAGGATCAGGATGCTTTCGCCCTGCGTTCCCAGCAGCGGTGGGCCGCCGCCGATGCGGCTGGTCTTTTTGCCGATGAGATCACGCCCGTGAGCATTCCGCAGCGCAAGGGTGATCCGCTGGTCGTGGACCGCGACGAGCACCCACGTCCGCAGACCGACGCTGCTGCCCTCGCCAAGCTGCGCGGGATCAACGGCGCGGACAAAACCGTAACCGCGGGCAATGCGTCGGGCGTCAACGACGGTGCTGCTGCGATGCTCATCGCGTCAGAGGCGGCTGCAACTCAGCACGGCCTCAAACCAATGGCGCGCGTTGTGGCGATGTGCGCCGCAGGTGTGGCACCGCGCGTGATGGGCATCGGTCCCATTCCCGCCGCAGAGAAGGTGCTGGCCCGCGCAGGTCTCACCATCGACCAGATGGATGTGATCGAGCTGAACGAGGCCTTCGCCTCGCAGGGCATCGCTACGCTGCGCGCGCTCGGCGTGGCCGATGACGCCCCCCATGTGAACGCCAACGGCGGCGCGATTGCCATCGGCCATCCGCTGGGCATGTCGGGCGCGCGGCTCGTGCTCACCGCCGCGTATCAATTGCAACGCACCGGCGGCCGTTATGCGCTTTGCACTATGTGTGTAGGCGTGGGCCAAGGTGTTGCCCTCATTCTTGAAAGGACCTGAACAGATGTATGCACAGATGATCAAATCCACCGGCAAGGGCGTGAAATCCCTCGATGAGATGGACCCGCAGGAACGCGCCTTTCAGGAGCGGATCGACGCGGGAGGCAAGATCGAGCCGAAAGACTGGATGCCTGAGGGCTATCGCAAGAACCTGATCCGCCAGATCGGCCAGCACGCGCACTCCGAGATCGTCGGCCAACTGCCCGAGGGCAACTGGATCACGCGGGCGCCTACGCTGGAGCGCAAGGCGATCCTGCTGGCGAAAGTCCAGGACGAAGCGGGCCATGGTCTCTACCTGTATTGCGCCGCCGAGACGCTGGGCATCACCCGCGACGAGATGTTCGAGGCGCTGCATGAGGGACGGATGAAGTACTCGTCGATCTTTAACTACCCCACGCTGACATGGGCCGATATGGGCGCTGTCGGCTGGCTGGTGGACGGTGCCGCGATCATGAACCAAGTGCCGCTTCAGCGTACGTCCTATGGCCCCTACGCACGGGCCATGGTGCGGATCTGCAAGGAGGAATCCTTTCACCAGCGCCAGGGCTTCGACATCATGATGAAGATGTGCAACGGCACGGAGGCACAGAAACGCATGGCGCAGGATGCAATGAACCGGTTCTGGTATCCCTCGCTGATGATGTTCGGCCCGTCTGACAAGGACAGTGTGCATTCCGAGCAGTCGATGGCGTGGAAGATCAAGATGAACACCAACGACGAACTCCGTCAGAAATTCGTGGACCAGACCGTGCCGCAGGCTGAGTACCTCGGCCTGACGATCCCCGACGACACGATCACGTGGAACGAGGAAAAGGACGGCTACGATTTTGCCGAGCCGGATTGGTCCGAGTTCTTCGACGTCCTCAAGGGCAACGGGCCGTGCAACCACGACCGACTGGAGACGCGCAAACAGGCGTGGGACGAAGGCGCATGGGTGCGCGAGGGCATGCTGGCCCATGCAAGCAAACGCCGGGCCGCCAAGCTGGCGGCGGAGTAGCCGATATGAGCAGCCCTTCTCCCTCGGCCTACGACGAAAACGAGACACCCAAAGCCGGACCCAAACGCACCGGCGAATGGCCCCTCTTCGAGGTCTTCATTCGTGGCCAGCACGGGCTGAGCCACCGGCACGTTGGCTCCCTGCACGCCCCCGACGCCGCCATGGCGATCAAGAACGCCCGAGATGTCTACACCCGGCGCAACGAGGGCGTGAGCATTTGGGTCGTGGAGGCGGAAGCGATCCATGCGTCCGCGCCGGGCGACAAGGAGGCGCTCTATGATCCGGCAAACGACAAGGTCTACCGCCACCCGACGTTTTTCGATGTGCCCGACGAAGTGGGCCATATGTGATGTCTGACGCGCTGTTCGAGGCACTCCTTCGGCTGGGGGACAACACTTTGGTGCTGGGCCATCGCGTATCTGAGTGGTGCGGCAAGGCGCCTGTGCTGGAGGAGGACATCGCGCTGGCCAACACCGCGCTCGACCTCATCGGGCAGACGCAGATGTGGCTCGGCTACGCGGCGGAGGTCGAGGGCGCGGGGCGCACGGCGGATGATCTGGCCATGCTGCGCGATGTGTGGGATTTTCGCAATATTTTGATGGTGGAGCGGCCGAATATGGACTTCGGCCATACCATGATGCGCCAGTTCCTGTTCGACGCCTACCACCGCGCGGCCTTGCGCGGCCTGAGCATATCGACCGATCCCCGGGTGGCCGAGATTGCCGCGAAAGCGGTCAAGGAAGCCACCTACCATCTGGAGCGGTCCGCCGAGACGGTGATCGCTTTGGGCGACGGCACGCAGGTCAGCCATGACAAGATGCAAGCGGCCCTCGATCTGCTCTGGCCCTATGTGGGCGAGATGTTCGAGAGCGATGCGGTGGACGCGCAAATATCCGACGCAGGCATTGCCCCCGATCCCGCCACCCTGCGCGGCGGCTGGGACACCTACGTGCAAGGTGTGATGGCGGAGGCGACGCTGAGCATCCCCGAGGACAGCTTCGCCCATAGGGGCGGCCGCACCGGAGCGCGCCATACCGAGCATCTGGGCCATATGCTGACGCAGATGCAATGGCTGCAACGCGCCTATCCGGACGCCACATGGTGAGGCCGGATCTACAGAGGATCTGGGGTTGGCTCGATGAGGTGCCGGACCCGGAGATCCCCGTGATCTCGGTCGTGGATCTGGGCATCATCCGCGATGTCACATGGGACGGTGACACGCTTGAGGTGGCGATCACACCGACCTATTCGGGATGTCCTGCCACCAGCATCATCAATCTGGATGTGGAGACTGCCCTGCGCGACCGTGGCATCGGCAAGATCCGTCTCAAAAAGCAACTGTCCCCGCCTTGGACCACCGATTGGCTCACGGCCAAGGGCGCGGCCAAGCTGGAAGCCTACGGCATTTCGCCGCCCTCGCCTGCGGGCGGCCCGTCACGCTGCCCGCGCTGCCAGTCCGCGAACGTCGAGAAGGTGAGCCAGTTCGGCTCGACCCCCTGCAAGGCCCATTGGCGCTGCCTGAGCTGTCTTGAGCCTTTCGATTACTTCAAATGCATATGAGACGGACATGACGCGGCGGATTTTTACAATAGCGGGCGCGCTGTTCGGGCTGATCGGTGGATATGTCAGCGGCGTGGCGCAGGACGCTTTGGCGCTGCTGATCATTACCGGTATGGTCGCAGTCGCAGGCTTCACTGTCTATCCGGTCCCGACGAGGCGTCCAAAACTGACCGAGATTGAGGACGACAATGGCTAAATTCACCCCGCTGACCGTCACCAATATCCACAAGACGATCCGCGATGCGGTCGTGGTCAGCCTGGACGCGCCCGAAGGGTTTGGCTTCATCCAAGGCCAATACCTCACCTTCCGCCACGATTTCGAAGGGGAGGAGCTGCGGCGCAGCTATTCCATTTGCGCGGGGCTGGACGACGGCATCTTGCAGGTGGGGATCAAGAAAGTGGCGGGCGGTGCCTTCTCTACCTGGGCCAATGAACAGTTGCAGGTGGGCGATACGCTTGAGGCGTTGCCGCCCATGGGCCGCTTTCACACACCGCTGGAGGCGGATGCCGCGCGCCACTATCTGGGCTTTGCCGGCGGGTCCGGCATCACACCGGTGCTGTCTATCCTGCGCTCGGTTCTGAGCCGTGAGCCGCACTCCCGCTTTACGCTGGTCTATGCCAACCGCGCGGTCAATTCGATCATGTTCCGCGCGGAGCTTGAGGACCTCAAGAACAGCTATATGGGCCGGGTGAACGTGATCCATGTGCTGGAGGACGACGCGCAGGACATCGAACTGTTCACGGGCCGTGTGGACGAGGACAAATGCGCGCGACTTTTCGCAAGCTGGATCGATATCGCCTCGGTGGATACGGCGTTTATCTGCGGGCCGGAGCCCATGATGCTGGGCATCGCGGCGGCCCTGCGCGCGCACGGCATGGACGAAGACCAGATCAAATACGAGCTCTTCGCCTCACCTCGGACAGGGCGCGCGCGCGCGCCGGTGAAGGTTGAGGACACAACGCAAAGCGCAGACCTGGTGCAAGCCAGCGTGACAATGGACGGAGCCGCCCGCAGCTTCAAGATGCCCCGCGATCAAAGCTTGCTGGACGCTGCATTGGCAAATGCGCTCGATGCGCCCTTTGCGTGCAAGGCGGGGGTCTGCTCCACCTGCCGTGCGCGCGTGACGCAAGGAGAGGTGGAAATGCGCACCAATCACGCGCTGGAGGATTACGAGGTGACGGCGGGCTATGTGCTCACCTGCCAGTGCTATCCGATCAGCGACATGGTAGCGTTTGATTATGACCAGTGAACAGATGACCCCCGAGGCCTATCTCGCCTCCGGCGGCAAGCTGACCTCGCCTGCCGCCGTGCCGCCACGCTACCGCGCCGAGGTGCTGCGCCTGATGGCGATCTTCACCGACAGCGAGCTTGCGGGTGCTGCGGGCTTTGCCACCCTGATCAACGCCGCGCCCGGCGTGAGCCAACGCATCGCCTCCGCACAGATCGTGCTGGAGAAAAACCGTAACGCGGAGCGCCTGTTGCACGTGATGGCGGAGTTCGGCACCGACACCGAACGCTACGTGCGCAGCCACCCATGGGCGGACCGCCTGCCCCGCGACGCGCAGATCGGCACCAGGCGCGCCACGCAGGACATGCGCCTGCCGGTGTTCAATGCGCCCTTCGACGGCTGGGCCGATGCGGTGGTGATGAACCTGCTGATGGGTCTCGCTACCGGTATCATTCTTGACGACTACCGCAGCATGTCCTACCAGCCCTTGGCCGAGACCTTCCGCGAGATCGCACCGGTGGAGCAGGCTCATACCGATCTCGCGCGCGAAGGGCTCATGACGCTGGTGGCGCAAGACATGCCGCTGCAAGCGTCGGTCGCCTATTGGTGGCCCCGCGTCGCCGCCAGCTTCGGCACGGCGGGCGTTGCCCGTGATGCGCGGCTGCTCAAATTTGGCCTGCGCCAGCGGGATAACGAGGCATTGCGCGCCGCATGGGCGCAACTCGCCTCAGCAGAGCTTGCAGCGCTGGGCCTGCGCGCACCGCTTGAGGACAACACCCCATGACCGTCTCCGACATCCCTTCCTTCGCCGCAGGTCGCTGGATCGGGCCCGACAGCGACGCGCGGCCCATCGCCTGCGCGATTACCGGCGAGACCATCGCACGGGCGGGCAACGGCGCCCTCAATATGGGTGCGATGCACGATTACGCGCGCAGCGTCGGCGGACACGCCCTGCGCACGCTCACCTTCCACGACCGCGCGCGCATGCTCAAGGCGCTGGCCCTGCATCTGACGGAGCACAAACAGGCGCTCTATGATCTGTCGTTCCATTCGGGTGCGACACAGGCCGATCACGCCTTCGACATCGACGGCGGCATCGGCACGATGTTCGTCTTTGCCGCAAAAGGCCGCCGCGAGATGCCCGATGCGCAGATCTATCTGGACGGAGATCTGGAACAGCTGGGCCGCAAAGGCAGCTTTATGGGGCAGCACGTCTGCGTGCCGCTGCAAGGGGTCGGCATCCACATCAACGCCTATAACTTCCCGGTCTGGGGTATGCTGGAGAAATTCGCGCCGACGTTTCTGGCCGGTGTGCCGACGATTGTGAAACCGGCGACAGCGACCTGCTACATCACCCATCTGTGTGTGCAGATCATGCTGGACAGTGGCATCCTGCCCGAGGGCGCATTGCAGCTTGTGAGCGGCGGGATCGGCGATCTGCTGGAGCGCACGGATGCACAGGACGTAGTGAGCTTCACCGGCTCGGCGCAGACGGCGCTCCTGCTGCGCTCCAACGCGCACCTGCTTGAAAACGCCGTGCGCTTCGTGGCCGAGCAGGATAGTCTCAACGCCAGCGTGCTCGGCCCCGATGCCGCGCCCGGCACGGTGGAGTTCGACCTGTTCATCAAGGAAGCCCACCGCGAGATGACCACGAAGGCGGGGCAGAAATGCACCGCGATCCGCCGCATCATGGCGCCCGCAGAGCATGTGAGTGCCGTGATCGAGGCGCTGTCGGCGCGGCTGTCTGACACGATCATAGGTGATCCGCGCGACCCTGCCACGCGCATGGGCGCTTTGGTCAGCACGGGCCAGCGCGACGATGTGCTCGAGAAAATATCTCTCATCAGCGGCCATGCGGAGCGGGTCAGCGGCGACCCGGACGCGTTCACCGTGCAAGGCGCGGACAAGACCCGTGGCGCATTTCTGCCGCCGATGCTGTTCCACTGCGCCGATCCCGATCACGCGACCCACGTGCACGATACAGAGGCGTTCGGCCCCGTGAGCACTGTCATGCCCTACCGCGACGTGGAGCACGCGATCGCCCTGCTGAACCGTGGCAAAGGCTCGCTTGTTGCCTCCGTCATCACGCGCGACGGGGACCTGGCGCGGCAGATGGTCATGGGGGCCGCCGCGTGGCACGGGCGGCTCTATTTCAATAACGCGGAGTCCATGGCGGAATCCACCGGCCACGGCGCGCCCATGCCGCACATGGTGCACGGTGGTCCGGGCCGCGCGGGCGGCGGTGAGGAGTTGGGCGGTGTGCGCGGAGTGCTGCACTACATGCAGCGCACGGCAGTACAGGGCAGCCCTGATATCCTCACGGCAGTGGGCCAGCGCTGGGTGCCCGGAGCGGCGGAGCATACGGGCGGGCCGCATCCCTTCACGCGGAGCTACCACGCGTTGCAACTGGGTGAGACGCTCTACACCGCCAGCCGCAAGGTCACGCTGCAAGATATTGAAACCTTCGCGCATTTCACCGGTGACACATTCTACGGCCATATGGACGAGGACGCGGCACGCGCCAATCCCTTCTTTCCCGGTCGCGTGGCCCACGGCTACCTGCTGCTCAGCTTTGCTGCGGGCCTATTCGTGCATCCCGATCCGGGCCCGGTGCTGGCCAACACCGGCCTTGCCAACCTAAGCTTCATGCAGCCCGTCTCGCCAGACGACGAGATCAGTGTGCGCCTGACAATCAAGCAAAAGACACCGCGCACCGCAGACTACGGGCAGGTGCGCTGGCACGTGACGGTGCGCAATCAAAACGACGCAGTCGTTGCGGAGTATGAACTGTTGACGATGAACGCCTATGAGGATGAGGGTGGCAGCGCCGCTTGATCCTGCGGTGCGTTGGGCTAATTTAGGCCAACTAAGGAGGCGACATGCCCAAAATCTTGCGTTTCTACATTCTCCACTGCGCCATAGGCTTTGCCGTCGCAGGCGTTTTCACGGCAGGCGTCCTGTGGTTCAACGTCGCCAATCTGTGGCATCTTGTGAGCACCTCCGACATCGGCCTGATGGCCATCGTGGTGTTTTGGGTGCTCAACGGGATCGTCTTCGCCGGTGTGCAATTCGGTGTGGCCGTTATGCTGATGGCGGAGAATGACGACGACGATGACGACATAGGCCCCGGCGGCGGTCTGCGCGTGCCGGTGCGCGTGCCCGCCAGCAGTCCCGCCCAGACGCGGCGCGACTAGAGCGGTTCGACATCGCCCTGGGCGCGGGCGGCGTGAAAATCGGCCTGCCACGCGGTGAATGTTCCCGCAGCGATAGCACTGCGCATCCCTGCCATGATATCCTGATAATACCGGAGATTATGCCAGGTGAGGAGCATGGAGCTGATCATTTCCTGGCTGCGAAACACATGGTGCAAATAGGCTCGTGAGTAGTGCTGACACGCCGGACAGCCGCAGCTCTCATCGAGCGGGCGCGGATCATCCGCATGGCGCGCGTTTTTGATGTTGAGCACGCCCATGCGCGTGAACACCTGCCCCGTGCGGCCCGAACGCGATGGCAGCACGCAGTCCATCATGTCGATGCCCCGCGCCACGGCGCCGACGATATCATCGGGCTTGCCCACGCCCATCAGATAGCGCGGCTTGTCTTCGGGCAGCTGATCCGGCGCATAGTCGAGACAGCCGAACATCGCCGCCTGCCCCTCACCCACCGCAAGGCCGCCCACCGCATAGCCGTCAAAGCCTATCTCCCGCAGCGCCTCGGCACTCTGCTGGCGCAGGTCCTGTTCAAGGCCGCCCTGCTGGATGCCGAAAAGAGCGTGACCGGGCCTCTCGCCGAAGGCGTCCTTGGAACGCGCGGCCCACCGCATCGAGAGCTCCATGCTGTCGGCAATCCGAGTGCGATCTGCAGGCAGCGCGGGACATTCATCAAAACACATCACGATGTCGGAGCCGAGCAGCGCCTGTATCTCCATGGACCGCTCCGGCGTAATCTCATGCTTGGAGCCGTCGATATGGCTTTTGAAGGTCACCCCGCGTTCCGTCAGCTTGCGCAGGCTGGCGAGCGACATGACCTGAAACCCACCGGAGTCGGTGAGGATCGGACGATCCCAGTTCATGAATTTGTGCAAGCCGCCCAAACGATCGATCCGCTCGGCGGTGGGGCGCAGCATGAGGTGGTAGGTGTTGCCCAGCAGGATATCGGCACCCGTTTCACGCACTGAGGACGGCATCATTGCCTTGACCGTGGCCGCCGTGCCCACGGGCATGAACGCAGGCGTGCGGATCTGCCCGCGCGGCGTGGTGATGGCACCGGTGCGCGCGCGCCCGTCGGTGGCGTCGATCTGGTATGAATATCCGGTCATCCTTGGCCCCTCGCTGCCTCGCACTGCTCGCCTATCCCACCTCGCTGCGTCTTGCAATCGACGGCCCTTGAGGCCACATGTAGTAGGTGAATTTTGTGAAAGGATACGACGTTGAGCACTGAAGATCTGTTGATCGGCCTGTTGGCCAGTAATCTTGGCTGGCTCTTGCTGGCCCTGGTTTTGATCGTCGTCGTGCTCAAGGCCGTCAAGATCGTCCCGCAGTCCGAACAGCATGTGGTGGAACGGTTCGGTCGCCTGCGCTCGGTCCTGGGGCCCGGCATCAACCTGATCGTGCCGTTTTTCGACAAGGTAGCGCATCAGATTTCGATCCTCGAGCGGCAGTTGCCCACCGCCAGCCAGGACGCAATCACCCGTGATAACGTGCTGGTACAGGTCGATACCTCCGTGTTCTACCGCATCATCGAGCCGGAAAAGACCGTCTACCGTATTCGCGACATCGACAGTGCCATTGCCACGACCGTGGCGGGCATCGTGCGCGCCGAGATCGGGATGATGGATCTGGACGAGGTGCAGGCCAACCGCTCCGCGCTGATTGCGACGATCAAGACCAACGTGGAGGAATCGGTGGAGAATTGGGGGATCGAGGTGACGCGCGCGGAAATCCTCGACGTGAACCTCGATGCGGCGACCCGTGCCGCGATGATGCAACAGCTCAACGCCGAGCGCGCGCGCCGCGCACAGGTGACCGAGGCCGAAGGCTCCAAACGCGCGGTCGAGCTGGCGGCGGACGCCGAGCTTTATGCCTCCGAGCAGACGGCGAAGGCGCGCCGCGTGCTGGCCGATGCGGAGGCCTATGCGACCCAGGTCGTGGCCACCGCGATCAACGAGAATGGGCTAGAGGCCGCACAATACCAGATCGCGCTCAAGCAGGTCGAAGCCTTCGGCATGATGAGCAACGGGCAAGGCAGCAATACCGTGATCGTCCCCTCCGAAGCGCTGGCCGCCTTCGGCGACGCCTTCAAGCTACTGCGCGGGCGCGGCTGATGGAGGGTCTGCTGCACATCTGGTGGGTCTGGCTGTCTGCGGCGCTGGCGCTGGCTCTGATCGAATTGGTGGCGCCCGCCTCGATCTTTCTGGGCTTCGCGCTGGGCGCGCTGGTGATGACGGCAGTCGTGGGCTTTGGCCTGCTGAGCAACACCTCCGCCATGCTCGCTCTGTTCGCCGGTATGTCGCTGCTCGCGTGGATCATGCTCAAGCTGATGTTCAGAAGCCAGTCGAGCGGCGCGCGTATCGTCGAGCGTGACATCAACGAGAACTAAAATATCGCGCGCTTGTCAGCAGGGAATGAGGGCGTTCCTCGGCAGGCCCCCTAGACGCGGCCCGCGCTAATCCATATATAAATACTCAAGTTTATGGATGAGGCGCATATGAACAACACGACACCCCCTCTCGAAGGTACGCCGCTGATTGCACCTTCCAGCACGGATCACCCGCTCTACGAGCAAGTGGTCGAGGCATGCCGTTCCGTCTATGACCCTGAAATCCCCGTGAATATCTACGAGCTTGGGTTGATCTATACCATTGACATCGACGCGCAGAACGCTGTGGCGATCAAAATGTCTCTGACCGCGCCCGGTTGTCCGGTCGCGGGCGAGATGCCCGGATGGGTCGCCGATGCCGTCGAGCCGATCGCGGGCGTCAAGCAGGTCGATGTGGAGTTGGTCTGGGAGCCGCCATGGGGCATGGACATGATGTCGGATGAGGCCCGTCTCGAATTGGGCTTCATGTAGCAGAGCAATCTGCCGAAATTGGGGCCGCGCTGGAGAACAGGGCGGCCCGTTTGCATTGTTGCCCCCGGAGGCACGGGCTGTCAGACTGAGATGCGAAAGTGTCTGACGCGGGAGAGGGTCATGCAGCAGTGGGCCGTTTTCACCGGCGACATCATTCGCTCCAGCGATCTGGAGCCTGAGGCATTGGCGCGCATCTTTGCCACGTTGGAGGACCACTGCAAGATGATCGGCGCCTGGCCGCAAAGCACCGCCGCACTGCAACGCTTTCGCGGCGATGGCTGGCAAATGGCTTTGCCGGTGCGCTATGCTCTGCGCGCGGCACTGGTGATGCGTGCGGCGGTGCGGGCCACGGGCAAGGGGCACGACACGCGCATCGGCATCGGCATCGGTGCGGGAACGCTGGCAGGCGGCGATTTGGCAGCCGCGGACGGGCCCGCGTTTGTGAACTCCGGTCGTGCATTAGATGAAATAAAACGGGGGCCGCGCATGGCAGCCTCTGAAGGCCCGGATCTGTTGCGCATGGTCCTTCCATTGGCGGACTGCGTCGTGCAGGGCTGGACCCCGAAACAGGCGCAGGTGGCGGCAAGCCTGCTCACGCCTGACCCGCCCAGCCATGATGCGCTCGCCGCAGCCTTGGGCCACACCCGCCAGCTGATACAGAAACAAGCCACAGCGGCAGGCATTGCGGCCCTGCTGGAAAGTACCGCGACGTTTGAGCGTATCCAAAGCGACAAGAAAGCAACCTAATTTTGTTGCTTTACCACATAGCAACCTTTTTTTGTTTTCCGCCCTGAAAGAGTTCTTCCGCCCATGACCCTGCCTGCCATGCCCTTGCTGACGATAGAGCTGCTCATCGCACTGGTGACGGCGCATCTGCTGGCTGATTTCGTGTTTCAGACTACGCATATGGTGCTCAACAAGCAGCGCCCGATGATCATGCTCATGCATGGGCTGCATGTGTTCGCGCTGACCGCATTGTTGTCAGGCGGCGCGATGGTGCTGGCGCTGGGCATCGCGCTGAGCCATGTCGCCATCGATCTGATCAAGGTTCACCTCGCGCCCGACACCCTGCGCAGCTACTTAATCGACCAGGCGGCCCATCTGACGGTGCTGCTGGCGGCGGTGATGTGGCTGCCCGACACGGTGCTGGCCCATTGGTGGCCGCCCCTTTCCGCCGATATGATCCAGGTCGCCCTGGTGCTGAGCGGGCTGATCACCGCCACCATGGCGGGCGGCCCGGCCATCGGCCACCTCATGGCGCGCTATAAATCCGACGCACAGCCCGAGGGACTCGAATACGCCGGGCGCATCATCGGTCTAATGGAACGTGCGCTTATCTTTCTCATGGTCATGATCGGGGAGCCGTCAGGCATCGGCTTTCTCATCGCGGCCAAATCCATCCTGCGCTTCGACACGGTCTCGCGCGATCAGAAGATGAGCGAATATGTAATCATCGGCACGCTTGCTTCCTTTGGCTGGGCGTTGGCGGCCAGTTTCGCGACCATCGCAACGATGCGCGCCATGGGCTACTAGCCCCTTGAGATTCGGTGCAGATGCACCTATTTAGGAGATGAAGGAGATCCAATATGTTCGGCATTCCAGGCAAACAGGCGGTCACCATCACGCCAAAAGCAGCAACCCAGATCATCAAACTGATGACCGACAAAGGTCATGCAGGCCTGCGCATCGGTGTGAAAAAAGGTGGCTGTGCCGGCATGGAATACACAATGGAATATGTGGATGTGGCCGACCCCAACGATGAGGTCGTCGAGCAGGATGGCGCGCGGGTGATGATCGCGCCGATGGCGCAGATGTTCCTGTTCGGCACGCAGATCGATTACGAGACATCGCTGCTTGAGAGTGGTTTCAAATTCAAAAATCCCAACGTCACCGAGGCGTGTGGATGCGGCGAAAGCATCAAATTCGACGAGACGCTTTTCGCCAAGTGATATCCAGCGCTGCTGCGTCGCACCCATCCGCTAGACCATAATCTCATCCCGCAGCACTTTCGCATCATCGTCGGACCTCATGTTTTATTGAGATTTAGATAGGTTTCGCCAAACCGCGCGGCCAAATGCTCCCCGGCAAGTACGACTTTGCCGGACGCCTTCGAGGCGATATTCGTGTCATGCGATGGGTTGAAGAACAGCGGAACTGAGATGCGTTCCTCTGTGCCACCCACCACCCGGTGCGGCGTGGCACGCACCGCGCCCCCGCTCCAGCGTTCCATCATTTCGCCAAAGTTGATGACGAAAGTGCCCGGCTCAGCCGAGACCGGGATCCACCCGCCACCGCGCCGCCGCACCTCCAACCCCGGTGAGCCGTCCGTCGCCAACAGTGTGAGGCAGCCGTAATCGGTATGGGCCGCGATGCCGAAATCCTTTGCTCCTGCCCATGCCGGGCGTGCGGGATAATAATTGCCGCGCAGCAGCGCCATTGGCATTTTGAACCCCGCATCGAATGTGTCGCGCGGCGCACCGATTGAGTGCGCCAAACCGCGCAACACACGCAGCGCAACCCCGCGTGACTGCGCGTAATAGCTGCTGATCACCGGCTCGAAACCGCGCGGCCTTGCAGGCCATATATTGGGCGCATAGACCGACATCAGGCGTCTGTGATCACCCTGCGGTAGGTCCACGCCACTGTCGAAATACTGCTTGTAATCGGGATTGGCCGCCGGATCGACCTGCTCGCTTCCGGCGGCGCCCCAGCCGCGGTTGGCCCCGGTCCCGGCCATGCCATAGGGCTGCTTCTCCGCTTCCGGCAATTTGAAAAAGGCGCGGTACATCTCGATCACCTCCCGCACACGCTCAGCGGTGAGCCCGGTATTGTGCACCGTGGCAAATCCCACGCCCGTCGCCGCTTGGGCCATCGCGTCCTCCGCATCGGGGGTGGATGCATCAAGGGCCTCCAGATCAATTGTCGGGATCATCGCCGTCTCCTTCATCTGTCCATGGCCCTCCTAGCGGTCCGGGCGGCTCAGGCCAAGCCCAACGTTGAACTGCCCCCCGCACGGATGCTACAGATCTGTTACTAGATCAAAGGATATCCCATGCGACGCAAACTGGCCGCAGGCAATTGGAAGATGAACGGCACCGCCGCGACCCTCGCGGAGCTTGATGCGCTGGGGGCGTTGCTGCCGCGAGACGGGCCTGACGTGCTCATCTGCCCGCCCGCGCAGCTGCTCTTCCGCGCTGCACAGGCCACGCGCGGCACCGGCATCCGCATCGGCGCGCAGGACTGCCACAGCCAGACCAGCGGCGCTTTCACCGGCGATATCTCGGCTCCAATGATCGCCGACACCGGGGCGACCCACGTGATCCTCGGCCATTCCGAGCGGCGTACGGACCATGCAGAGACCGACCAATGCGTGCACGACAAGGCACGGGCGGCGTGGGCTGCGGGCCTCGTTGCGATCATCTGCATCGGCGAGACCCTGGAGCACCGCGAGGCAGGCAGCACGCTCGACATCGTCGCGCAACAGCTTGCAGGCTCTCTGCCGGATGATCTGGGCGTCACCAACACCGTCGTCGCCTATGAGCCGATTTGGGCCATCGGCACCGGCCATACACCCACTCTCGATCAAATAATCGAGGTACATGATTTCATCCGCACTACTCTGACCACCCGTTTCGGCGGCGCCATCGCCGGGGCGGTCCCTTTGCTCTACGGCGGATCGGTCAAGCCCGACAATGCCGCAACGATCTTCCAGGCCAAAAACGTGGACGGCGCATTGGTCGGCGGCGCATCCCTCAAAGCAACCGATTTCGCGCCCATCATCATGGCGCTCGCCCAAAGTTGAGGTGCCGCACGTCTCTTCATTTTTGCAGATAAACTCAATGCCACAAAAGCATAGGGCGCGGCCCCCCGAACCGGTTCCGCGCCCTATGCCACTTTCGTCCGCCGCGCGCTAGCGCACGATAATCTCCGGTCCCATCATCATCGTGGGCAGCCATGTGGAGATGATCGGAATGTAAGTCACCATGATCAGGAACACGAAGAGCACGGCCAGAAACGGCAGGGCCGCGCGGACCACGTTCATCATCGGCATGTTCGCCACACCGGAGGTGACGAACAGATTGAGCCCGACCGGCGGCGTGATCATCCCAATTTCCATATTCACCACCATGATGATGCCCAGATGGATCGGATCGATCCCCAGCTCGATGGCGATGGGAAAGACGAGCGGGGCGACGATCACCAACAGGCCCGATGGCTCCATGAACTGCCCCCCGATGAGCAGGATGATGTTCACAATGATCAGGAACACCACCGGCCCAAAGCCCGCGTCGAGCATCGCCGCCGAAATCTGCTGGGGGATCTGCTCGTCAGTGAGCACGTGTTTGAGGATGAGCGCATTGGCGATGATGAACATCAGCGTCACCGTCAGCTTGCCCGCTTCGAACAGCGTATCGCGCACGTCGCGGTGGAAAAACACCGTCACCAGCGCCTTGGGCTTCTCCCAAAGCGCCAGATTGCTGCCCTCGCCCTTCACATGCAGCGGCCCCATATCGCGGTAGACGAAAGTCGAGATGAAAAAGGCATATACCGCCGCGACCGCCGCAGCTTCGGTGGGGGTAAAGATGCCGCCATAAATCCCCCCCAGAATGATCACGATCAAAAACAGGCCCCAGCCCGCTTCGATACCCGAGGAGCGGACCTCGCCCCAGCCGCGCCATTCACCCTTTGGCAGGTTGCGGACCTTTGCGATAATGTAGATCGTCAGCATCAGCATGAAACCGGCCAACAGGCCGGGGATCACACCGGCCAGAAACATCCGGCCCACGGAGACGTCCGTGGCCGAGGCGTAGACCACCATCACGATGGAGGGTGGGATTAGAATGCCCAGCGTGCCCGCCACCGCGATCACACCGGCGGCGAAATCCTTGGTGTAGCCGACCTCACGCATACCGACGATCACGATGGAGCCGATCGCCACCACGGTGGCCGGAGACGAGCCGCTGAGTGCGGCGAACAGCATACAAGCGAACACCCCCGCAATCGCGAGGCCGCCGGGCAAATGCCCCACGAGGGCGATGGAGAAGCGGATGATTCGCCGCGCCACGCCCCCGGTGGACATGAACGACGAGGCAAGGATGAAAAACGGGATCGCCAGCAGCGTGTAGTGCCCCGCCATCGCCTGAAACAGCGTCTGCGCAATGGAGGCAAGCGACGTATCGCCGAGCACCAGCAGAAACAGGATCGACGACGTGCCCAGCGAGACGGCAATCGGCACGCCGATCAGCATCAGGCCGATCACCATCGTGAATAGAACGACAACTTCCATAATCTCAGTTCCCCGCGTTCATATGGGCGACATCCTTGATGTCGTCTTCGGCCTCGTGGCTCACGATCAGGCTGGTCGCCTCGCCGGTCCAGATGCGGATGAAGGCCTGAATGAAGCGGAACAAAAGCAGCGCCATGCCGAACGGCAAGATCGCGTAGGGGATAAAGCGCGGCAGTTTGCCGTAGGTCTCGCCCTCATTCATGATGGGCTCGATCCAGCGGAGCCATTCGGGAAACGGAAGGTCGATCGTCTCGTACCAGGCCTGATCGCGCGTGTTCTCGAAGCCGGTCGGGAACCAGCGGCCCGATGTGGCATCGAGCCCCGCAAACGGCGCCCAATAGTCCCAGGCCCCTTTGAGCACCATGGCGGCATAAGCGATGCAGACCGCCCCCGCCACCAGCGCCAGAATGCGCCGCACCGGCGGCGAGAACAGATTGATCACGGCGTCCACGCCCAATTGGGCCGTGACCTTGACCGTGTAGCTGACGCCGAACAGCACCAGCCAGGCAAACAGGAACGTTACCGCCTCGAGGCCCCAGATCAGTCCTGTGTTGAACCCGTAGCGCAGCACCACGTTCACGAATGTAATGAGCGTCATCAAGCCCAGGATCACGGCAATGGCAGTTTCTTCGATTTCGTTGACGATACGGCCAAGGGCCGTCTTTGCGACGTAGGCATGTGCCATATGAACACTCCTGCTGGGGGCAGCACGCGGGCGCGCGCGCACAGATGTCACCCCGCCCGTCGAAACAGGCGGGGTGACGCACAGACCTCGCAGGTCTTAATGCTTTGCGTTGATCGCCTGTGCGGCGTCGATGTTCTCCTGACCCACGTCGGCGGTGAACTGCTCCCAGACCGGCTTCATCGCAGTGATCCAAGCCTCGCGCTGTGCCGCATCCAGCTCACGGACGACGCCGCCCGCTTCGATGATCGCCGCGCGCGCTTCAAGATCGACGTTGGTGGCTTCTGCGTTACGCGCAACAGTCACTTCCTTGACGATCGTAGCCAGTTGCGTGCGCACATCCTCGTCCAGCCCTTCCCACCAGTCGACGCTCGTCACCAGCATGTAGTCGATGATGCCGTGGTTGGTCTCGGTGGTGCCGTCCTGCACCTCAAAGAACTTTTGGCCGTAGATGTTGGACCATGTGTTCTCCTGCCCGTCGACGACCTTGGTCTGCAACGCGCCGTAGACTTCGGAGAAGGCCATTGGCTGCGGGCTTACGCCGATCGCCTCCATCTGGGCCTTGATCACATCGGAGGGTTGCACCCGGAATTTCAGGCCAGCGGCATCGGTGGGCAGCACCAGCGGCTGGCTCGCCGACATCTGCTTCATGCCATTGTGCCAGAACGCAAGCCCCAGCAGACCGCGCCGCGTCATGGATTCCTTCATCGCCTGACCAGTCTCGGAGCTCTGGAACTCATCTACCGCGGCGATATTCTTGAACATGAAGGGCAGGTCAAAAATGCTGAACACTTTGGTGAATTGCTCGAATTTCGATAGCGAAGGGGCCGCCATCTGAACATCGCCTTGCAGCAGGGCCTCAAGGACCTGATCATCGTTATAGAGCGTGGAGTTCGGGAAAACCTCCATGCAGGCCGTGCCATTCATCTCGTCGTTGACACGCTGTTGCAGCAGGGAGGCGGCGATGCCTTTGGGGTGCCTGTCAGTGTTAGTGACGTGGCTCAGCTTGATGACGATTTCGCCGTCGTCGCAGGCAGCGGTGACAGCGCCGGCCGACAGGGTGATGGCCAAAACGGCCGCGGTTACAAATTTCATGATGTCTCCTCCCAGAGTATTTTCAGGCGGAGTTCCGCCGTGGTGGTCGATCTTTGGGCAAATTGCGAACGACTGCAAGAGGGAAGCTCAGGAAATACGGGAGGCACGCTAAACATATATACTTCAATGCTTTGTGACATTTACTTCAAGTGGTGCGTGAAGTATATCAGGCAGGGCCGTGCGACTTTTCGCACCTCGCACCTTACGATTGTGCGGAAATCCGCACACAGCCCTGCCGCGACTCAACGGCGGTAATCTTCCGGTTTGATCGCATAGCGGGCACATTTGTCGTAGAACGTCTTGCGCGGCAGCTTGAGGTCCCGCGCCGCTTCCGTGGCCTGCCCGCCCGCGCGCCGCAAGGCACTCTCGATCAGCGATCGCTCCACCTGCGCCAGATGCGCAACCAACCCCGGACTGCCGTCAGGCGCATTTTGTGGTGCGGGCCCGCCTTCATCGCTCACGCCCATCACGACGCGCATCGCCTCCGTCATCAGGGCGCGCGCATTGCCCGGCCAGTCGCGCGCCATCAGCCGCGCCTCCATGCGCGGTGTGACGGGCGGCGCCACCTGCCCGCTTTGCTCTGCCGCCTGGGCCACGTAGCGGTGAAAGAGCACCGGAATATCCTCGGGCCGCTCCGCCAGCGAGGGGATGCGCACCGCAAGCGCGGTCAGCCGGTAATATAGATCCGCGTGAAAGCGGCCAGCCTCCAGATCGGTGGCCAGATCACGGGTGGACCCTGCGATAAGGCGCGTCATGGGCGCCGCATCAAGGATCTCGGCCAAGGCCAGTTGGCTTTGTGCGGGCAGCAATGAAATCTCGTCGATGAACAGGCTCCCGCCCTCACCCTGCGCATACGCCCGCGCGAGCGTATCGGCATCCAGATCATGGGCCGCACGCTTGAGGAACGGGCGTTTGGAGCGCAGCGAGCTGAGGTGGATCACTTCGGCCACCTTCGAGATGCCCGTGCCCGGCGCGCCCGTCACGAGCACGTCGCCCGTCATTTGCGCGACCCGGCGCACCTGCGCGCGCAGCCCCTGTGCTAGGTCCGACACGCCAAACAGCATCCGCGCGGCGGGGTCGCCGCTCTCGACCAGTTGGCGCAGCTGGCGGTTCTCCAACACCAGCTTGCGCGTTTTGAGCGCGCGCCGGACCACCGCGATCAAATCACTGGCGGCACAGGGTTTTTCCAGAAAATCGAACGCACCCGCCCCCATCGCCTTGACCGCCATGGGGATGTCTCCCTCCCCCGTGAGCAGGATCACCGGCAAATCCGGATCGATCCCGCGCACATGGGCCAGCAAGTGAAACCCGTCGCGCCCCGGCATGCGGATGTCCGACAGGATCACACCCTCGAAATCCTCCAAGATGTGATCGGCGGCGACCACGAACGAGCCTGCGGCGATGCAGGTCAGCTCCGCCAGTTCCAGCGTCTGGCTGAGCGCATCGCGCACGGCCGCATCGTCGTCGACCAGCAAGACAGTATTGCTCATGCGGCACGGACCTCCGCCATCGGCAGCAGCGCCACGGTAAAGCACGCGCCGCGGGCGGCGTTGTGTGCGCGCACCTCGCCGCCCACGCTGTGCACGATCGCATAGCTGATCGACAAGCCAAGGCCCATGCCCTTGGCAGCTCCCACATCCTTGGTGGAATAGAACGGATCGAACACCCGCTCGGGCGCCGCGATTCCGTGGCCTGTGTCGGAAATCACCACGCTGACGGTATCGGGCGCTAGAGTTATCTCGATGCTCAAAATGCGCTGCGGCGCGGTCTCCATCGCGTCCAGCGCGTTGGTGATAAGATTGACGAACACCTGCCCCAGCCGTACCTCACCGCCCCGCACCCAGACCGGCGCGGCAGGTGGACGGTAGGCAAGGGTGACACCCACCGCGTCCCTGCGCGGCTCCGTCAGATCGAGGGCGGAGGCGATGACCGCCCCCAGATCGACCTGCACCTGGCTTACTGTTTCCTGCTTGGAAAAAGCGCGCAGGTTCTTGATGATGCGGCCCATGCGGTCCGTCAATTCGGAGATGCGGGTGAGGTTCTCGCGCGCACGCGCGGGCATTTCGCGGTCTATGAATTGCACACCGTTCTCCGCAAACGACTGCACGGCCATCAGGGGTTGGTTGAGCTCGTGACTGATCCCCGCACTGAGCTGCCCCAGCGCGCTGAGCTTGCTGGCCTGCACCAGATCGTCCTGCGCGCGCGCGAGCGCCAGCTGCGCCTGCGTGCGCTCCGCGGCCTCGCGGCGCAGCTCATCGTTGATGTCGCGCAGCGCTTGGGTGCGCGCCTTGACCCGCTGCTCGAGCTGCGCATTGGCGCGGGTGAGCGTGCGCCGCCGCTCTGTCGCGAGGAACAATAGCGCGCCGAAGGCAAGAAACAGGGCCGCGACCGCCGCCGCCTGAGACGCCGCCAGTTTGCGCGCGGGGGTGACATCCATCAACACCTCACCCGTCATGCCGACGACCGGCAAGCTTTGCGTCAGATGCAGTGCCTCGAGCGGCAAATAGCGCCCCCAGCCCAGCCGCCAAATCTCATGGCCACCGATATGGGCCACCTCGAACGCGGGCGCGTCACCTTGCGGCGGGCGCAGGCCCGCGGAGCCGGTGGGCCGGGTCCATAAAATCAGCTCCGAGCGGTTCGAGACCTGCACCTGACCGCTGCCATCGGTGAAGAAGACCGGCGGTGTGTCACCGCGCCACGCATAGTCGACCGAGCTGAGATCGGTGGAGACGACCAATGCACCGCGCACCTTGCCCTGAGCGCCGAAGACCGGCGCAGCGTAGAAATAGGTCCGCCCTGCGCCTGTTTCAGGGCCATAGCCGCGCCCCAACGCGCCATTGAGCGCGCGGCGCACGAAGGCCGCGGCATTGGCACTGTCGGCACCGTCCTGTGCGGCAGCACGCACGCGGCCCGTGCGGTCGATCACCATCACGTCGGAGGCGGCCGCACGGTCTGCGACGCGGCGCAACAGCTGCGCATCCTGAGGGGCGGTCTCCTCCAGCATGCGCAGTACCTGCGGATGATCGGCCATCACCACCGCCAGGTCGCGGTAGCGTTGCAGCTGCCCCACGAGCCGATCACTGGCCAGCGCCAGATCGGAGGCACCGCGCGCCGAGAGCTGCGCCATGCCCTGATGCACGGCATAGCGCCATACGCCCGTGGACAGGAGCGCCACACCGATCAGAAAAACAACAATGCTAATGCCCCTGCGGCCAAACGCGCGTACCATCTGGCCAAGTTATGCGCCAATGCTTGCATTGACCAGCACAAGCGTTTTGATACGTCGCATGAAGCGCCTCAGCCAATCTCCGCTGGACCCCGAGTTCGTCCAAGACCCATACCCGTTCTACGATCGCGCTCGTGCGGCGGGGCCTGTGGTGTTTTGGGAAGACTACGCCATGCCCTGTGCTTTTGATGCGGCCACGGTGCATGCCCTGTTGCGCGACCGACGCTTGGGCCGCGCCGTGCCCCCGGATCAGCACAAGCCAGTACCACCGCACCTTGCCCCTTTCGACGCGGTCGAGCGGCATTCCCTGCTGGAGATCGAGCCCCCCGATCACACGCGCCTGCGCGGGATGGTCCTGCGGGCGTTCACTTCGGGTCGGGTGAAATCGCTGGTGCCGGACATCTCCGAAATTACCCGTGAGCTGTTGAAGGACCTGCCTCGCGCCCGCACGTTCGACCTCATCCCGGCCTTTTGCACCCAATTGCCCGTTCGCATCATTGCACGCCTCCTGGGCGTGCCGGAGGCGATGGCGCCGGAGCTTTTGCGCTGGTCCGGCGATATGGTGGCGATGTATCAGGCGGGGCGCACGCGCGCGACCGAGGAGGCCGCCGCCACCGCCGCCGGTGAGTTCGCAGCCTTCCTCACCGACTATATCGCACAGCGGCGCCAAGCGCCTGCGGACGATCTCATCACACGGCTCATCGCCGCCGAGCAGGATGGCGAGCGGCTGAGCACGGCCGAGCTGATCAGCACCTGCGTGCTGTTGCTCAATGCGGGGCATGAGGCGACGGTGCACAGCCTCGGCAACGCGGTAAGGTGCCTGATCGAACACTGCACGCAAATGGACGCCCTTGCGCCCGCACAGATCGCTGCCACCTGTGAGGAGCTGCTGCGCTATACCCCGCCGCTGCATATGTTCGACCGCTATGTCTATGAGGACGTGGACCTGCACGACATGGTCCTGCGCGCAGGCAGTCGTGTGGGCCTCGTGCTCGCCGCCGCAGGGCGTGACCCGGTGGTTTTCGATGCCGCCGATCAGTTTCGCCCGGAGCGCGCGGCCAAACCCCATGCCGCCTTTGGTGGGGGCTTGCATTTTTGTGTCGGCGCGCCGCTGGCGCGGATGGAGATGCAGATCGCCTTGCCCGCACTTTTCGCCGCGATGCCACGTTTGCAGATCGCCGAGCCTCCAGTGTTTGCCAACACCTACCATTTTCATAAGCTCGACCGCCTGATGGTGCGCGCCTAAAGCGGCAGCATCGTCGTCGATTTGATCTCTTCCATCGACAGCAGGGCCGTGACGTTATGCACCCGCACCTCCGAGATCAGCGCCTGATAAAAGCGGTCGTAGGCGCGGGCGTTCTCCACGCGCACCTTCAGGATATAGTCAATGTCGCCCGCCAGCCGGTGCGCCTCCTGCACCTCCGCTCGGTCCTGCAACGCCTTGAGAAACCGCGCCTGCCAGTCCGCATCATGCTCCGACGTGCGGATCAGCACGAAAAAACAAGCCTCAAACCCCAGTGCCTCGGCGTCGAGGACGACCGTGTGCTGTCCGATCACCCCTGCCGCGCGCAGCTTGCGGATGCGGTTCCACACAGGCGTCTTGGACGAGCCCACGTCGCGCGCGATATCATCGAGCGATTGGCTCGCGTCGCGTTGCAGGGCGGCGAGGATCTTGCGGTCCGTGGCATCAATGCGAACTGTCATGGCTGTTTTTCCTCTCGTGGCACCTCGGCGCAAGATAGAACATCTGTTCCGAACGGACCAGCAGATTGGCGGTTGGACAGGAAAGTATTCTTTTAGGCACAGCGCACCGCCGGATAGATGAGAAGGATTGCCGCAGTCTTTGATCCAACGGATTGATTGCCCCGCCGCCGGTGTTTAAACACAGAACTGTGGAGTTAAGCTCTGCGCTGAAACCATATCCGAGCAGACACCCGTGAACACACAAATCACAAAAGCCGTCCCCACCCTGCCCGACGCGCAGACCGTCACCGCAGTCACCCATTGGACCGACAGGCTGTTTTCGTTCCGCGTGACGCGGCCCGCCTCGCTGCGCTTTCGCTCAGGCGAGTTCGTGATGATCGGCCTGATGGGCGATCCCAACCCCGACACGGGCAAGGCAAAACCACTCCTGCGCGCCTATTCCATCGCCTCGCCCGCATGGGACGACGAGCTGGAGTTCTACTCGATCAAGGTGCAAGACGGGCCTCTCACCTCCAAATTGCAACATATAGCGCCCGGCGACGAGATCATCCTGCGCCCCAAGCCTGTGGGCACATTGGTGCACGACGCGCTGCTGCCGGGCACGCGGCTTTGGTTTTTCGCCACCGGCACTGGCTTTGCCCCCTTCGCCTCGCTGCTGCGCGAGCCGGAGACTTATGAGAAATTTGAGGAAGTCATCGTCACCCATACCTGCCGCGATGTGGCGGAGCTGGAGTATTCGCGCCGCCTGATCGAAGAGTTGCAGGCCGACGAGATGATGCAGGAACTGATCGGCGCGGACAACCTCGCCAAGATCCGGTACTATCCCACCACCACGCGCGAGCAGAGCCCAAAGATGGGGCGTATCACGACGCTGTTGGAGGATGGTACGGTTTTCCGCGATCTCGGGATTGATGGCATCTCGGTCGAGACGGACCGCGCGATGGTCTGCGGGTCCATTGGCCTCAACACCGACATCAAGCTGATCCTTGAAGGTTTCGGCCTTGAGGAAGGGGCAAACTCGGAGCCGAAGCATTACGTGGTTGAGAAAGCATTTGTCGGCTGAGCGGCGGCTCAGATGATTTGACATTCGCGGCGACGGCTGGCCTCCTCCCTCCATGTCTCTGCTTAGATCCCATTGGCAGCTTTTGGCCATCACGGCGGCGGTGTTTGCGCTGTGGCACACGCCTGTGGTCGTTCCGATCAAGATTTTGGTGGTGTTCCTGCATGAGATGTCGCATGCAGCCGCCGCATGGCTCACCGGAGGATCGGTGGAGCAGATATCCGTGTCCCCTCGGCAGGGCGGTTTTGCGATCACCCGCGGCGGCAATCGCTTTGCGATTCTTTCGGCGGGATATCTGGGCTCGCTGCTCATGGGGGTTGCCCTATTGCTCGCTGCATTGCGCGGCACGGCCGACCGGGCGATCATCGCGCTATTGGGCGCCTCGCTGTTGCTGGTGACGGCACTTTACGTGCGCGATCTGTTCGCGGCTGCGTTCTGCGGTGTGGCCGGGGTGCTTTTGCTGCTGATGGCGCGGCATTTGGGCCACCGTGTCAACGATCTGATGTTGCGCGTGATCGGCTTGACCAGCGTCATCTACGTCCCCTACGACATCTTCGACGACACCATCGCGCGGGCCGGGCTGCCGTCGGACGCGCGGATGCTCGCGCAGGAGTTCGGCGGCACTCCTGTGATTTGGGGGGCGCTGTGGCTGGTGATCAGTCTCGCCGTCATCTTTGCCTGTGCGCGCCGGATTCTGGGCACCGACAGCAATATCGAACTTTACGACCGCCGATGAAAAACGCCGCTCCCTGAAAGGAAGCGGCGATGAGCGAGATACCAGATATACCGTTTGGCGTTTACATGCCAAGTGCTTCGCGGATCTGCTCGAGAGCCAGTCTCAACAGGTCAGGATTGTCCTGCGCAAGCGTCAGGCCTTGGCCCAGCGTCGCTTTCTGTACCGCACTCAGATCCGAGGTTTCGAGCATTTCCGTCACACGGGACAGATTAAACCCTTCTACGGTCAGCAACTCGGACAGATTGGCAGACTCTTCGGTCGCGACCTCTTCAGTTGCCGCTGCTGGGTCCCTCACGGCTTCGGTGGCTTCGGTCGCCACTTCTTCCGTTGCTTCCGCCGCTTCAGTTGCACCATCCGTGGTCGCATCCGCTGCTTCAGTTACCGCTTCCTCAGTCGCTACCGCCGCATCTGACGCTGCTTCTTCCGTTGCCGTCACTGCCTCGGTCGCCGCCTCCTCAGTCGCTGCCGCCGCCTCGGACGCTGCTTCTTCCGTTGCCGTCACTGCCTCGGTCGCCGCTTCCTCAGTCGCTACCGCCGCCTCAGACACTGCTTCTTCCGTTGCCGTCACTGCCTCGGTCGCCGCTTCTTCGGTCGCTGCTGCCGCTTCTTCCGTCGCCGCCACCGCATCAGATGCCGCTTCTTCCGTCGCCGTCACCGCTTCCTCGGTCGCTGCCACAGCGTCGGATGCCGCTTCTTCTATCGCCGTTACCGCTTCGGATGCGACCTCTCCGGCACTATCGGCCGCGTCATTCACAACATCTACAGCACCCTCGGACGCCGTTGCGGCCGAATCCACCGCATTCTCTGCGGCCTCGGTCGTGGCATCCGCGACCGATGTCGCCGTCGTAGTCACATCACTCGCGATCTCTTGCACGCTGCGACCGGAGTAAAGGATATACCCCCCCACTGCGATGATCACCGCAACAACGATCCAAACCAAGTTTTTCATAGCACTTCCCCTTTTTTTCGGCACAGCGCCCGTGCACGACAGGCACTGTGTCCCATTGCCGCTCAAATGCGCATCCCCACGGCAAGGTTCAAGGGGAAAACGCGCGCAGCGCAAGCATCCGCCTATGATTTTCACCTTGAAGGGTGCGCTTCGGGGGTCTAGTTTGCCATAGCTGTTAGACAACAATCAAAGGACGACCATCATCGCTCGCAGACCACATAACGCGCCGCCTCAACGTGATACCGGCCCACGCGTCAATGAAAGCATACGCTCAAACGAAATTCGCCTGATCGGCGCAGATGGCGAAAACGTCGGTGTCGTGACACCAGCACGCGCCATGGCGATGGCGGATGAGGCCGGACTGGATCTGGTCGAAATCTCCCCGAATGCCAATCCGCCCGTGTGCAAAATCATGGATTTCGGGAAATTCAAGTACGAGACGCAGAAGCGCGAAGCAGAAGCGCGCAAGAAGCAAAAGATCATCGAGATCAAGGAAGTCAAATTTCGTCCCAACACGGATACCAATGACTACGACGTCAAAATGCGCAACGTCTATAAATTTCTTGAGAATGGCGACAAGGTGAAGGTCACCCTACGCTTTCGTGGACGCGAGATGGCGCACCAGAACCTCGGGCGCGAACTGCTGGAGCGGGTTGCGGAAGATACCAAAGAGCATGGCAAGGTAGAGAACTTCCCCAAGATGGAAGGCCGCCAGATGGTCATGTTGATCGGGCCATTGCCCAACAAGTAACCGCACCGCTGCCGGGATATATGCGCCTCGACCACGGATGGTCGGGGCGTTTTGCGTCTCAAGCACCAGAAATGAAAAAAGCCGCACAATGCTGCGCGGCTTCTCTCACATGTTTGGGGCGCGCGTCAGCCGTTTATCGCCGCCACCGCACGCTTCGTCATCACCCCGACCAGATGCGCGCGGTATGCGCCCGATCCGTGCAGGTCGCTGATCATATGTGTGCCGTCCGCTTTGAGGCCTGCGACGGCATCTGCGCTGAAATTCCCGTTCAGCGCCTCTTCCGCGTCGGTCCAGCGGAACACACCGTTCTCCGACGCGCCTGTCACGGCGACCCGCACGCCCTCGGCAAATTTCGCCACGAACACCGCCACCAGCGGGAAGCGGGACGCAGGCTGAATGTGCTTTTCGTAATGTGAGGCTTCCGGGATGGGGAAGCGGACCTCGGTCACGATCTCGCCCTCCTCCAGTGCAGTGTCAAACATCCCCTGGAAATAATCGTCCGCCGCAATCTCGCGGTGGTCTGTCACGATCGTCGCACCCGACGCCAGCACAGCCGCGGGATAACACGCGGATGGGTCGTTGTTGGCAACCGAGCCGCCGATGGTACCACGGTTGCGCACCGCCGGATCGCCGATGCGCGCCGCCAGCGACGCAAGCCCCGGATAGTCGGCCGCCGCCTGCGCGGCCACCACCGTGTGGGTCGTACCGCCCCCGACACACAATTGCCCCGCGTCGTTTTTGCAAACGCCTTTCATCTCCGCAATCGCATGCAGCGACACCAGCACGGACGGCGCGGCGAGCCGGGCTTTCAGCGTCGGGATCAGCGTTTGCCCCCCGCTCATGGGCTGCGCTTCGTCCCGGCTCAGCGCCTTGACCGCATCCGCCACACTCGTGGGCATCTCGACATCAAAATTATACATCTCGTTTTCCTTTCAAAGTAGGCGTGCACTGTCTCATCGGCGCAGCCCCCCCTTCATTTTGCCTCTAAACTCACAGGCGCGCAGCGCCCTCGACAGATCATTCAATTAAGCAGCCCGCAGGAGACGCGCGATGCACCCCTCCCGCAAAAGCATCACCCCTGCATCGCCTCCCACACCCGGTGCGGCGAGACGGGCATATCGATATGATCGGCCTTGCTGCCGCCCGACCGCATCGCATCCAAGACCGCGTTCACCACCGACGGAGGTGAGCCGATGGCCCCTGCTTCCCCACAGCCTTTCACGCCCAGAGGGTTGTGCGTGCAGGGGGTCTGGCAGGAATGGTCCACATCGAACATCGGCAAATCGGAGGCACGCGGCATGGCGTAGTCCATATAGGACGCGCTCAGCAGCTGCCCGTCGCTGTCATAGGCACAATTCTCCAGCAGCGCTTGCCCGATGCCCTGCGCAAGACCGCCGTGCACCTGTCCGGTCACGATCATCGGGTTGACGATATTGCCGAAATCATCCGCCGCCGAGAACCGCTCGATGGTGACCTGACCCGTCTCCGGGTCCAACTCCACCTCGCAGGCATAGGCGCCCGACGGGTAGGTGAAGTTCGACGGATCGTAGAACGCCGTCTCTTCCAGACCGGGCTCGATTTCTTCCAGCGGATAATTGTGGGGCACGTAGGCCGCCAGCGTCACATCGCCCCAAGCGACCGATTTATCGGTGCCCGCGACGGTGAACGCGCCGTCCTTCAGCTCCACGTCCGCCTCGGAAGCTTCCAGCAGGTGGCTCGCGATTTTCGTGGCCTTGGCGATGATTTTCTCGGTTGCGCGCACCATGGCGGATCCGCCCACAGCCAACGATCGTGAGCCGTAAGTCCCCATGCCCATCGGCGTATTGGCCGTGTCGCCATGGACGATCTCGACCATATCCTCCGGAATGCCGATCATATCCGCCACCACTTGGGCGAAAGACGTCTCGTGCCCCTGCCCGTGGCTGTGGCTGCCTGTCATCACGACCAGACCGCCGGTGGCATTCACCCGCACTGTGCAGCTCTCGAAGAGGCCTGCGCGCGCGCCCAACTGCCCAACGAGCTTGGAGGGTGCGATGCCGCAGGCCTCGATGTAGCAATTCACGCCGAAGCCGCGCAGCTTGCCTTTTGCCTCGCTCTCCGTGCGGCGCGCCGCGAAACCCGCGATGTCTGCCATCTCTTCGAGCTTGTCCATGGTGGCGACGTAATCGCCGGTGTCGTATTCCACGGCCACAGGGGTCGCGTAGGGGAATTCCATGATGAAGTTCTGGCGGCGCAGTTTGATAGGATCGACGCCCAGCTCGTGGGCGGCCTTATCCACCAGACGCTCGAGCTGGTAGGTCGCCTCCGGACGGCCCGCGCCGCGATAGGCATCGACAGGCACGGTGTTGGTGAACACCGCCTTCACGTTGACGTAGATCAGCGGCGTCTTGTAGTTGCCCGCCATGAGCGTGCCGTGCAGCCATGTTGGGACCGAGGGCGCGAAAGTGCTCAAGTATGCGCCCATGTTGGCGTAGGTATCCGTGCGCAGGGCAGTGAAGTTATTGTCGGCATCCAGCGCCAGCTCGATCTTGGTGACGTGGTCGCGGCCATGGGCGTCCGACATGAACGCTTCAGAGCGCGACGAGGTCCACTTGACCGCGCGGTTGCACGCCTTGGCCGCAAAGGTAACGAAGGCCTCTTCCTGGTAGTGAAATATCTTCGTGCCGAAACCGCCGCCCACATCGGGGGCGACCACGCGCAGCTTATGCTCCGGGATGCCCAACACGAATGCGCCCATCAGCAGGCGAATCACATGAGGGTTCTGGGAGGTGGTGTAGAGCGTGTGATCGCCCGTCCCACGGGCGAAATCGCCCACGGCCACGCGCGGCTCCATCGGGTTGGCCACAAGGCGGTTGTTCACCAGCTCCAGCGTCGTGACGTGATGCGCCTTTTCAAACGCCTCGTCCACGGCAGCCTTGTTTTCCTCGACGAAGCCCCAATCATAGCACAGGTTGGAGGTCAGATCGTCATGCACCTTCGGCGCACCTTCTTTGACCGCGTCCTTCATGTTGACCACGGCGGGCAGCTCGTCGATGTCGAGCACGATGGCCTCGGCGGCATCGCGGGCCTGCTCAAGGGTCTCTGCGACAACTGCGGCGATGGGCTCGCCCACATGGCGGACCTTACCGTGGGCCAGCACAGGATGGCGCGGCTCCTGCATGACTTCGCCGTGCTTGTCCGTGACCTGCCAGCCGCAGGGAACGGACCCGACAGCTTCGAAATCAGCGCCCGTAAATACCTTGACCACACCCGGCATACCCTCAGCTTCGGACGTGTCCACACTGTTGAGTGTGCCGTGGGCCACGTCGGAGCGCAGGAAGTAGACATGTGCCTGCCCGTTGATGTTGATGTCGTCCGTATAGTTGCCTTCACCGGTCAGAAACCGGACGTCCTCACGCCGCTTGCTGCTGGCGCCTATTCCACTGTCTTTTGGCATTTGAGTTCTCCCGTTGACGATGCGCCCTTGACGCGCACCCTGTCGTAATTGTGCGGACGATACCGCGCGCTGCGGCCCACCTCCCCGTGGGCGCGCAACGGTTATTCGGCGGCGATTGCGTCTGTCTGCTGACCGGACGCAGCCATGATCGCCTTGACGATGTTATGGTACCCCGTGCAGCGGCAGATGTTGCCGTCGAGGTAATGACGCACTTCGGCCTCGGACGGCTTGGGATTTTCCTTGAGTAATGCCGCCGCGGACATCACCATACCGGGGGTGCAAAAGCCACATTGCAGACCGTGATGGTCCTGAAATGCCTGCTGAATTACATTGAGCGTTCCATCGGGCGCTGCCTGCCCCTCGATGGTTGCGACCTCGGCGCCCTGTGCCTCGACGGCCAGCATAGAGCAGGCCTTGACCGCCTCGCCGTTCACATGGACCACGCAGGCGCCGCATTGGCTGGTGTCGCAGCCGACATGCGTACCGGTCAGCTTGAGGTTGTCGCGCAGGAAGTTCACCAAAAGCGTGCGGCCCTCGACCTCTCCCTTGGCGGGTTTGCCGTTCACAGTCATTGTTACCTGAGTCATTCGAGTCCTCCCAGACGTCTTTGATTTCGTTCGTTGTTGCGGAGTTAAGCATGGCCTTGTCGCATTGAGAACCAAAAAGTTTCGCCGGCGTGCGGATATGCCGCTATTCGTGCGCCGGGCTATCCTTTCGGGCGCCGGGGCTGCGGGCGCGACGGGATTTCCTTGAGCAATCCGCCCACGCCCATGGCCGCGATATCGGACGCGCTCACAGGCACACCGCATACTACGCGCCCCAGCACCCAATCGGCTCCATTGAGCGCGGGCGAGCGCGCGCAGCCCGGCAGGCCGATTACCAGCGTCTCGCCCAATGTTCCTAGAAACAACAGGTTACCGGGATCGACTGGCATGCCAAACCGCTCGATCCACCCGCCCGCCTGCACCACTGCGGCGGGGGCCACATCAGCGATGTCGGAGGTGGCGGAGCCTGTGAGGACCAGCACCAGCGGCGTGTCGGCTCGCAGTATCGCGGCGCACAGCGCGTCTTGCAGATGGGGCACGACCACGACCGCATCGAGGGGCACACCCAGCGCGGTGAGGCGGTCCTCGACGGCCGCGCGTCCTTTTTCCCCGGCGCCACCGGGGATTTCGGTGATGATGAGTGTCGCCCTTTCCAGCGTGGGTGCCGCATGGCGTATCGCCCCTTGCGCCGCGCTGACGGCGCGCGCCAGAGCATCGCGCTCTACCGCGTAGGATATGATTTTGATCGTGGCGACCATATCGCCTTCGCGCAGCTGGTGGTGCGCGGGCACGGTGGCCACCGTGATCATGGGGTCGATCAGGTTCACTGCATGCAGGGCATCGGTATCCAAAAGGGCGAGCCCAGGCGCCCGAGCGATCAGGTTCACCCGGCCGGTGAAGGCTGCACTGCGGCGCAGCCCGGTGGCGCCTTCGAGCAGCGCATCCGCCAGCGCATCGGCTGCCGCGTTCTCACCCACGTCGGTCGGCTGCAATGCGGCGACGATCACCTTGCCGATGCCCGCGGCGCGCAACGCGGCGATATCGTCCGCGCCCAGGACCACGCCCTTGCGCAATCGCCCCTCCGGTAAGGCGATGGAATGGGCAAGCACGCAGCCAAGTGCATCGCCTGTGGGCACCGGCCCGAATTTCATGGCTTGCGCAGGGCCGCGATCATCTGCGCGAGCACGGAGACGGCAATCTCCGCCGGACCCGCAGCGCCAATATCGAGTCCGATAGGCCCGTTGATTCGCGCAGTGGTTGCAGCATCGAACCCCGCCTCTTCCAGCCGCGCCACGCGGGCGGCATGGGTACGTTTCGATCCCAAAGCGCCGATATAGAACGCACCCGACCGCAGGCCCAGATGCAGCGCCGGATCATCAAGTTTGGGATCGTGGGTGAGGAGCACCAGCGCGGTGCGCGTGTCGACGCCTACGGTGTCGAGCGCTGCATCGGGCCAGTCGTTGATCACCCGCGCATCCGGGAAACGCGCCTGCGCGCCGAAGGCCTCGCGCGGGTCGATGACGACCGGGTCGAAGCCCGTAATTTGCGCCATGGGCACCAAGGCTTGGGCGATGTGCACCGCGCCCACGACCACCAGCCGCAGGGGCGGATTGTGAATGGCCACAAAGGTCTGCCCGTCCTCCTCGATGCCGGAGCGGTCGAGGCGGAAGCGATCATGATGCCCCTCGCGCACCAGCGCCCGGTGACTGCCGTCGAGGGCAACCTCATAGGCCACAGGCGTGCGCGCGTCACGCGCCGCCACCAGCGCCTCAAGCGTCGCCTGCGGCATGCCGCCGGGGCCCACCGGCTCCACCAGCACGCGGATCGTGCCGCCGCAGGCCAAACCCACGGCAAAGGCATCCCCATCGCTCACGCCGTATTCGAGCAGCTTGCTTTCTGCGTCTTCCAGCGCTTCCAGCGCCTCCAGCACCACCGCACCTTCGACGCAGCCGCCGGAGACGGAGCCTTCCATCTCGCCCGTGTCCGAGACGACCATTTGCGCGCCCACCCGGCGCGGTGCAGAGCCCCATGTCTCGATCACCGTGGCAAGGGCCGCACGTTTGCCGGCCGAGATCCACGCGAGGGCCTGTTCCGGGGCGCCGGTGAGAGAAGCCATGGGCATGTTCCTTTTCGACATCATTGATCTCCAGCGTCCCTCAAACCATGTCCGCGCGCAAGGTGTGATCGCCTTCCCTTGCGCGCGGCGCGGTCGCCTATTACATCTGTTGTATATCACAACGACGGAGACGGCCGATGCCCATGCAAGCCCGTGAAATCGAAGACCTGCTGCGGATCAGCTTTCCCGATGCGCAGATCATCGTGGAGGGCAATGACGGTGTGCACATGTCCGCCATGGTCACCGACGAAAGCTTTCGCGGGAAAAACCGCGTGCAGCAACAGCGCGCCGTCTACGCTGCCCTCAAAGGCAAGATGGACGGCCCTGCAGGCGAGCTACACGCGCTGGCCCTCACCACAAAAGTACCGGAGTAGCGCGCCCGTGTCGTGGCAATGGATCTTGGGCGCGGCCCTGCTGGGTGTGGTGGTGATCAGCGTTCTGCAATATCGCGCGGCACGCGGGCACTACCGGCCCCTGTCCACGCGCCAGCCGGAACGCCGCGCGCCGGGCAAACCCGAACTGGGGATGGAGGCGATCGACATGGCCGAGATCAACCGCACCCAGCGCCGCAACGAGAGCCTCGAGCGCGCACATACCAATTGGACCCGACGCGGCAGTGGTACTAACGCCGCCGAGACCGACATCCAGCCGCTGGCGGATGACGAAACATATGCAAAGCGGTTCCACACCGCATTCATGAAAAACAAGGATTAGATCCATGAGCGATGCACAGACCAAGATCAAGGAAACCGTAACAGCGAGCGACGTTGTGCTGTTTATGAAGGGCACCAAGGAAATGCCGCAATGTGGCTTTTCCAGCAAGGTGGCGGGCGTTCTCAATTACATGGGCGTGGAATACTCGGATGTGAACGTGCTGGCCGATGAGGATATCCGCCAGGGCATCAAGGAATACTCGGACTGGCCCACCATTCCGCAGCTCTATGTCAAAGGCGAATTCGTCGGCGGCTGTGATATCATCACGGAGATGACGCTCTCAGGTGAGCTGGACACATACCTCGCAGACAACGGCGTGAGCTTCGACAAGGAAGCCGCCGACAAGATCCGCGAAGCCAACGGCTGAGACTGCCTCAACCAAGACTCAACAAGCGCGCTTCGGTGATACACACGGGGCGCGCTTTTTTTTGTCGTGATCTCAAATCACTCAGTATCGGCGGTGGCTGCCTTGACGCCCTTCACGGCGAGCTTGCCTGCGCCGACGGGGCCCTTCACAGCTGTCTTGGCGACAAACCCGGTGGCGTCTACGATGTTTTTCAGAACCTGCTCGGTGGAGCATGCAGATACAAGGACCGAACCGCCCAAGAGAGCGGTAATCATCATTTTGTGAAGGGTGAACATGGGTCTTCCTTTCAAAATTTCGGTGTGAGCCGTTTCACCCAGAGGGGGCATGTCCGGGCCGGTATGTCGTACCGTCTCACGATGGCCCATATGTCGACTGGTCATTGAACAGAAAAACGAATATGAATTACGCTTGAAGCGTGTGTTGCTTATGGATGGAGGGCCCGATGGACATCACCTTGATCAAGACCTTTTTGGAGGTCGCCAATACAGGGTCCTTCGTAGCGGCCTGTGATCGGCTGTTCGTGACGCAATCCGCCGTGAGCCTGCGCATCCAGCGGTTGGAGGACAGTCTGGGCCATCCCCTGTTCACCCGCTCCAAAGCCGGGGCGATCCTGACGCCTGCGGGCGAGCAGTTTGAGCGCTATGCTCTGAGCCTCATCAAGATCTGGGAGGAAGCGCGCCAGCAAATCGCGATCCCCGATGGCTATAGTCATGCGATCACCATCGGGGCGCAATATTCTCTCTGGCCGCGGCTGGGGTTTCAATGGCTAGACCGGTTGCAAGCGACCATGCCCACGCTGAGCATCCGCACGGAGCTGGGCATGCCCGACCGCCTCACCCGTTTTCTGGTGGAGGGTGTGGTGCAGGTCGCCCTGACCTACACGCCGCAACTGCGCCCCGGCCTGATGGTGGAAAAGGCGCTGGACGATGAGTTGGTCATGGTCGCCTCCTACCCCGGTGCCACGGTCGAGGATCCAAGCGACTATGTCTTCGTGGATTGGGGCGCGGAATTCATCCACGCTCACGCGGTCGCGCTGCCGCGCATGACCAACGCGGGCATCACCATGACCCTTGGTGCGCTCACCGCGGACTATATCATGTATCGTCGCGCCAAAGCCTTCCTGCCCGCGCGCGCGGTCAAGCGGCGCCTCGATGCGGGAAATCTGCATATTGTGGCAGATGCACCACGCTTTCCCTACCCGGCGTGGGCCGTTTGGCGCGTCGATCTGGAAGACGAAGTGGCGCAGGTCGCGCGCGACAGCCTAGCACAGGTCACCCAAGCGGCGGAAAAAGAACAACAAACGGTGCTGGACCGCCTCGCCCCCATGCCGCACTCCCGCACTGACGACGCCGACTGAATTACAAATTCATAATACTCGTTTCATAAACGATTTATTCGAATTTCACTCACTACAATTCAACCGCTATTCCTCCTCCCAGCAGAGATGCTTCCGATCCGCCAGCACCTGCGCTGGCGACGGCACATAATCTCGAAAGGGATACCAACATGAATACCCTGATCAAATTTGCCACCGTATCTACGCTGGCCCTGATGGTTGCCGCCCCTGCCATGGCGCAAAACCGCATCGTCGGTACAGAAGCGCTCAACGACCAGATCGACGACATCACCGATGACGTGAACACAGAACTGGCGCGCGGCGCAGATGCCGACCGTTTCGGCCCCAATGGCGTGGCACAAGGCTGGCGCGGGTCCTTTGCGCTGACCGCGTCCGGCACCTCCGGCAACACCGACAACGGCTCGGTCTCCGGTGCGGGCCGCCTGACTTACGGCGTGGGCGACTGGAACCACCTGATCGGCTTCGCGGCGGAATACGGTGAGGCCAATGGTGCGAAAAGCGAAGAGAAATTCTTTGCCACATACGAAGGCAGCCGCTATTTCACGCCCAATTTCTACGGCTTCGGCGTTGCACGCCTCCAGTACGACGGCTTTTTGACTGAGGACGTGACGACCACCACCGGCGGCGTGACCACCACCACGAGCCAGCAGATCGACGGCACCGAGACAGACGCATTTCTGGGCTTTGGCCCCGGCTACCGGGTGATCAACAACCCAAGCCAGACATGGCGCGTGCAGGCAGGTCCCGGCGTGCGCTACGTAAAGGACGTGACCGGCAACTCGGACACCGAAGTCGGCTTCATCGCCACGTCGCGCTACTTTTACGCGCTGAACGAGACCATCTCTTTCACGATGGACACGGACATCCTCGGCTCGGACGCCAACACGATCGTGGCGAACGACGCAGGTCTGAACTTCAAGATGTCGAGCAATCTGTCCACACGTGTCAGCTACCGCACGGAGTATAACACCGATCCGGTCGGTGCGGCGAAATCCACCGACAACACCTTTGGCGTGTCGCTGGTTCTCGGCTTCTGATCGCACAGGGTCAAAAACCCCTCCGGCAGCGCTTTACCTCGTGATGCCAAAGGGGATTGACGGAAAGGGAGGATGGGGAATTACATCCTCCCTTTTTCATGTCTTTAAACGAGGGCGTTAGCCGCCCACTTTCTCATCTACCGACGCGGCCAATGCCTCGGCCCGCGCGGCGATCTCGGCCAGGGTATCGGTGACCGATTGCGGCACCACGGGCACCTCGACGCGCTCCGGCTCCACCACGACGTTGCGCAGCCCTTCCAGTTCGGCCTCACGCTCTGCGAGTTCCGCGCGGATCTCCACGATCTTATCCTCGACCGATGCCGTCTTGTCCGCCAGCATCAGACCCGCCATCAGAAGCATCCGCGATTCCGGCATGCGGCCCACCGCATCGGCAAGCACCTGCGCCTCGTCGTCGAGCATCTTGGCGGCTGAATGCAGATAGCTTTCCTCCCCCTCCTGACAGGCCACGTCGAAATGGCGACCACCGATGGAAATCTTGACCTCTGGCATTACACGTCCTCCTGTGGGGCTGTGGCATTGGCGGCGGCTTCGACCAGCGGTTGCAGGTTGGCGAGGATCACGGAGACCTCGGCCACGTCTGCCGCGCGCGCGGCGCGCAGGGCCTCCAGCTCCGCCAGCATCGCCTTGTTGATCAGATCGGGCTCGCCCACGCCCTCGCTGTTGGCCTCGCGCAGGGCATTGCACGCCTCGCTCAGCTGGGTGTTGGCGCGGCGGACGCGCTGCAATTCCACATCGAGCTGAGCCATGCGCGACTCCCCCTCGTCGAGCTGGGCGCGCAAGGTAGCATGCTCGGCCTCGGATTTGGTGCGCAGCGCGCGCACGCGCTCTTGCAATTGGGCATTGGCGGTCCGCTCTTCCTCGAGCGCGCGCAGGGTCTCTTCATCGGGGCCCGCACTGGCCGCGCCAAGCTTGTCCAGCCCGAACGCAACCTGATCCATCGCAGCCGTGATGCGCCGCTGGAGTTCTTCGATGTCGCTCATATGCCTCTCTCACTCACACTCGCCCGCGTCGATCCGCCGGTCGGGCGAATCGGTCCGGGCCCGATAATGATGCGATCCTACCCAAAGCAGGATGGAAATGCTGCCCCCCTTTCGGATCAGCAGCTTGGCGCCGGTCCTTCATCCCCTGCATGAGGAAAGACGCACCGCCGCGCGCTTGATCTTTCACCCTGCCCTGATATTGAGCGGCCAACACACGTTGCACACCAGCCCCTCTTGCAAAGGAGACTTCCCGCGTGGATCTCAAAGCACTCTCTGCCGCTCATCCCGATCATTGGTCCAAGGCGACCGCCATCCGCGCGCTGGCGCTCGATGCTGTGGCGCAGGCGAATTCGGGCCACTCCGGCATGCCCATCGGCATGGCCGACGTGGCGACGGTCCTGTTCCAGAACCATCTGAAGTTCGATGCGGCCCAGCCGCTGTGGCCCGATCGCGACCGGTTCATCCTCTCGGCGGGCCATGGCTCCATGCTGATCTATGCGCTGCTGCATCTGGTGGGCGATGCGCAGTTCCCGATCCAGCAGATCAAGGATTTCCGCCAGATGGGCGCGCGCACGGCGGGCCACCCGGAGAACTTCCTCGCCGATGCCGTCGAGACGACGACCGGCCCGTTGGGTCAGGGCATCGGCAATTCCGTCGGCTTCGCCATGGCCGAAGAAATCCAGCGCGCGACCTACGGTGCCAGAATCGTCGATCACTATACTTACGTCATCGCGGGCGATGGGTGTCTGATGGAAGGGGTGAGCCAGGAGGCGATCACGCTGGCCGGGCGTCACAAGCTGAGCAAGCTCATCGTGATGTGGGACAACAACGACATCACCATCGACGGTCCGGTGACCCTGTCGGACACCACGGATCAGGTCGCGCGCTTCCTCGCCGCAGGCTGGGACGTGCAGGAAGTGGACGGGCATAATCCTGATGAAGTGGATGCGGCCCTGACGGCCGCGAAGAAGACCGACACACCCAGCATGATCGCTTGCAAGACACATATCGCGCTGGGGCACGCGGCGCAGGACACGTCAAAGGGACACGGCGCGCTGACGGACCCCGCGCAAATGGTCGCCGCCAAGGAGGCATGGGGCTGGACCGCCGCGCCCTTTGACATTCCTCAGGGTATCAAGAATGCTTGGGAGGCCATCGGTAGCCAGGGGGCGCAGGCGCGCCGCGATTGGGAAGAGCGGTTCGACAAGATGCCGCGCGCCAAGCGTGAGACCTTCAACCGCGCCCTTGCCGGTGAGGCGCCCAAGAAACTGAGTGCGACGATCAAGGCGTTCAAAAAGCAGATGACGGAGAGCGCGCCAAAGCTTGCCACCCGCGCCTCCTCAGAAAAGGTGCTGGAGGTGATCAACCCGATCATGCCCGAGACCGTGGGCGGCTCGGCCGATCTGACAGGCTCCAACAACACCAAGACGCCCGATCTGGGGGTCTTTGACATCGAGACGCGCGGCGGGCGCTATATCTATTGGGGCATCCGCGAGCATGGCATGGCGAGCGCCATGAACGGCATGGCACTGCACGGTGGCGTGCGGCCCTACTCCGGCACGTTCATGTGCTTTACCGACTACGCCCGCCCTGCGATGCGTCTGAGCGCGCTGATGCAGGTGCCCGTGATCTATGTGATGACGCATGACAGCATCGGGCTGGGCGAGGATGGCCCGACGCACCAGCCGGTCGAGCACCTGGCAATTTCGCGTGCCACGCCAAACACGCTCGTATTCCGGCCCGCCGATACCATCGAGACGGCGGAGGCTTGGGAGATCGCGCTAACGGAAACCACCCGCCCTTCCGTGCTGTCGCTGACGCGTCAGGGCCTGCCCACCGTGCGGACCGAGCATAAGACGAAAAACATGAGCGCACAGGGCGCCTATACGCTTGTCGATGCCGACGGCAAACGTCGGGTCATCCTGATCGCCACCGGCTCCGAAGTCTCGGTCGCGCTCGAGGCGCGTGATCTGTTGCAGGCCGAAGGGATCGGCACCCGCGTCGTCTCCATGCCCTGCATGGAGTTGTTCGCCGCGCAGGACGACGCCTACCGCAAACGCGTGCTGCCCGGTGGGCCCGTGCGTGTAGGGGTCGAAGCTGGCGTACGGCAGGGCTGGGACCAGTGGCTGCTGGGCGAGCGCGGCAAATGGGGAAAAGCCGATTTCGTCGGCATGGACCGCTTCGGCGCATCGGCGCCTGCGGAAGAGTTATTCGTCAAATTCGGCATCACGGCGCAGAACGTCGCCGAGAAGGCCAAAGCGCTTCTCTAGCGTGCAGATCAGCCTAATAAACGAAGGGGAGCGGCGCCGCACGCTCCCATTTCTCTTTCTGACGGAAAAAGACTGTTGCGCATATGGCGCTATTTGGTGCCCGTTTTGCCACATTTCAGACGGTTTTCGGCCATATATGCCCGCTATGGTAGACATACCTTGTCCGGCATTCATCGTAGATTAATGTTCAAGGTACAAAGTTTGCTGGGTGAATAGAAGTTTCTGGAGTGACCTGATGGCGTATGTTTTGACAGCAGTGATGACGGGCGGGGCGGCCGCGACCCTCTCTTTGATCAATGGTGCCACGTTTGGTCAAATCCTATTGAACTACATTTTGTTCGGTCACCTTGGCATGGCAGTGCTGGCCCTCGCCTGCGTGACCTGCGCGCTTTGGGACCGTAGATCGGAGGTCGCGCGAAGTCGCAGTACCACCTGATTGAGCTGCCTCGTCTTACTTCGCAAAAACCTTGCGCCAGATCGGCGTGACAAGACGCTCGCCCAGCGGAATGAGGCACATCCCGATAGCGAGCCCCAAAACACCGTCCATGGCGGCCGTCGCGACCCATTCGGTGAAGCCTTCCCAAGCCGTCGGAACCACCTGCCCGATGCCTGCCGCGATGTCGTGGATGGTATGGCCGAGAAATCCTGAACCCAACTCCTCAAGCCCGTGCACGATGATGGAGCCACCGACCCAGAGCATCGCCGCAGTGCCGACAACCGTCAGCACGCGCAGGAACTTCGGCATCGCCTTGACCAGGCCCCGCCCAATGGCATGTGTGGGCGACAGACGCCCACTGGTGGCCATGGCAAGCCCCACGTCATCCATCTTTACGATCAACGCGACGGAGCCGTAGACCGCTACGGTGATCATCACCGCCACCGTCGCCAGCGTGGCCGCCTCCATCCAAAACGTGCTCTGCGGTATCGCGGCGAGGGAGATCGTCATGATCTCGGCGGAGAGAATGAAATCCGTCTTGATCGCGCCCTTGGCCTTTTCCTCCTCCAGCTTTGCGGGATCATCATCGGCAATCTTCTTTCCCGGATGATCTACATGGCCCTCGCTCCAGCCCATCACATGGGCCACCTTCTCGGCCCCTTCAAAACACAAGTACGCCCCGCCCAGCATCAGCAGCGGCGCGATGGCCCACGGGGCGAAAGCCGACAGCGCCAGACCCGCAGGCAGCAGGAACAGCAGCTTGTTGCGCAGCGACCCTTTGGTGATGCGCCAGATGATCGGCAGCTCCCGCTCCGCCTTGAAGCCCGCCACGTATTTCGGCGTTACCGCCGCGTCGTCGATAACTGCGCCAGCTGATTTTACCGATGCCTTCGCCGCCTGCGCCGCGACATCGTCAATGGAGGTCGCCGCCACCTTCGCAATGGCCGCCACATCATCCAGCAAGGCGATCAATCCGCTCATGGTTCACTCTCCTTCGGTGTCGGCGCCACGCTACTGCAGCGACGCGGGAATGCCAATGTGCGGCGCGCCACGCGTGTTACCGCTAACCCCTTATTTTAACGCTAACATGGCGCCACGATCCGGCATTGCCTCTGGCCCCTGCCCAGGGGGGAGGGCTATAGCAACCGCATAGAGATCGCTCAGGAGCTCCCACATGACCATCAAAGTCGGCATCAACGGTTTTGGCCGCATCGGCCGTTGCACCCTGTCCCACATCGCGCAATCCGCGCGCGAGGACATCGAAGTGATCAAGCTCAACGCCACTGGCCCCATCGAGACGGCGGCGCATATGCTCAAATACGATTCCGTGCATGGCCGCTTCCCCGGCGAGATCAGCATCGACGAAGGCTACCTCAATCTGGGGCGCAACGACATCGAGGTCATGTCGACCTACGCCCTCGAAGAGCTCGATTGGTCCGGCTGTGACGTGGTGCTTGAATGTACCGGCAAATTCAACGACGGCAACAAGGCCCGCGCCCATATTGAACAGGGCGCCAAGAAAGTCCTGCTGTCGGCCCCCGGCAAGAACGTGGACCGCACGATTGTATTTGGCGTAAATGATCGCAGCCTGCTGGCCACCGACACGATGATCTCCAACGGGTCTTGCACCACCAACTGCCTCGCACCGCTGGCCAAGGTCATGCATGAGGCCGTGGGCATCGAGAGCGGTCTGATGACCACCATCCACAGCTATACAGGCGACCAGCCCACGCTGGATCGGCGTCACAAGGACCTCTATCGCGCGCGCGCCGCCGCCATGGCGATCATTCCGACCTCGACAGGTGCGGCAAAAGCATTGGGGGAGGTGATGCCGGAGCTGAAAGGTCGCCTCGATGGCACCGCCATGCGGGTACCGACGCCGAACGTCAGCGCGGTCGATCTGACCTTCACCGCTTCGCGCGACGTCACGGTCGAAGAGATCAACCTCGCCGCAAAAACTGCCGCTCAAGGCAGCATGAGCCGCGTTCTGGCCTATGACCCTGAGCCAAAGGTCTCCATTGATTTCAACCACACCGAGCACAGCTCGATCTTCGCGCCCGACCAGACGATCGTCGTGGCAGGCCGAACGGTGCGCGTGCTGGCATGGTATGACAACGAGTGGGCCTTCTCGGTGCGTATGGCGGATGTCGCGGTGGCCATGGGCGAACTGGGGTAATCCTTGTCGCGCTCCGCTGCCTGCCCTAGAAGGGGCAGGCACTCATAAGAAAGCCTCTCATGACCAACCGCATCGCACTCGTGCTGGGCCTGATGATCATTGGCGCGATCGTCGTGGATGTGATGTACTATGGCACGGAGCATCTTGTCTTTCTCGCCAAGAAAATGGCCGACCTGATCGAATGGCTGGCCTTCTGGCGCTGAGGCGCCTTTCCTGCCCTCTATGACGCAAAGTTCCATCTGCCTGCCAAGCGCCGGGTTGCCTATCCGCTACCGCCCCCTTATGTTTGCGCAAACATATCGGTTTGGGAGTGTAAAATGGCGATCAAAGTCGGAATAAACGGGTTTGGACGGATCGGGCGCAACGTGTTGCGTGCCCTCATCGAGGCCGGTCGCGACGATATCGAAGTTGTTGCAGTCAACGATCTGGCTCCGCTGGACACGAACGTGCATTTGTTCGAATTCGACAGCGTGCATGGCCGGTTTGGCCACCCCGTCACCTGGGGCGAAGGATTTATGGATGTGGGGCGCGGCCCCATTCGCATGACGTCCGAGCGCGCGCCCGAAAACCTGCCGTGGCAAGACGTGGACATCGCAATGGAGTGCACCGGCATCTTTCGCAGTGTCGAGGCTGCAGGCAAGCATCTCGAAAACGGCTCCGGCAAAGTGTTGATCTCCGCGCCCGGCAAAGGGGAGATGAAAACGATCGTCTACGGCGTCAATCATCGCGAGATCGGGGCCGCCGACACGGTCGTCTCGAACGCCTCGTGCACGACCAATTGTCTGGCTCCCCTCGCCCATGCGCTGCATGAGGCATTCGGGATCAAACGCGGCTATATGACGACGATCCACGCCTACACCGGGGATCAACCCGTGCATGACACCGTGCACAGCGATCTTTACCGCGCACGCGCGGCGGCCATGTCGATGATCCCCACGACCACCGGCGCGGCTGAAGCAGTAGGCCTCGTACTCCCTGCCCTCGCGGGCAAGATTGCGGGCACTGCCATTCGCGTGCCCACCCCGAACGTCTCATGTGTAGATCTGGTGGTGGAAGTGTCACAGGATGTGACCGCAGAGCAGATCAACGCCGCGATTGCTAATGCGGCTCAAGGCATGAACGGTGTGATGGGCGTTACCGACCGCCCGCTCGTCTCGATCGACTTCAACCATGACCCGCACAGCTGCGTCGTGGCCCTAGATCAGACCGCTGTGGTGCAGGGTAATATGGTCCGGCTCATGGCGTGGTACGATAACGAATGGGGATTTTGCAACCGCATGCTGGACACGGCTGCCGTCATGGCACGCGCCTGAGGGCTATTGGGAAAACCGTGCGATGAGCTCTGTGTTCACGCGCGGCGTCACGAATTTGCTGACATCACCGCTTAGCCGGGCAATCTCCTTGACCAGCTTGCTCGCGATGGCCTGATGTTGCGCTTCGGCCATGAGGAACACTGTCTCGATCTCGTCGTTGAGCTGACGGTTCATGCCAACCATCTGGTATTCATACTCGAAATCCGCAACCGCGCGCAGGCCGCGAATGATGAGCGAGGCGTGGACGTCTTGCGCGCAATCGATCAATAGATTCTCGAACGGATGCACCACGATCTCGATCCCGGTCTGACTTGCAAGCGCGGCACATTCCTCTTCGATCATGGCAACGCGCTCTTCAAGATTGAAAAGCGGCCCCTTGTCACGATTGATCGCCACGCCGATCACCAGCTTGTCCACCAGTGAGGCGGCGCGTCGGATGATGTCGATATGACCCAACGTGATGGGATCGAACGTGCCGGGATATAGGCCAACGCGCATGGGCAGCGCTCCTTGGATCAGAATTTGAGAGGCTCAAGCAATCACGCAGCGGCTTGGGATGCAAGGGCGTCTAGGCCCCCCGGATCATCCCCTCAAGGGCATCTTTTTCCATCGCCAATTGCGACAGGCGCGCTTTGACCACGTCCCCCAGCGAGATCATCCCCACCAGCACACCCCCTTCGAGAACGGGCATATGGCGGAAACGCCCTTCGGTCATCTGCGCCAACACGACATCGGCGGGCATGTCGCGGCTGCATGTGGTGAGTTTCGACGTCATGATACTGCTGACCGGCTCCGACAGGCAGGCGGCGCCGGACCGCCCGATCCGAGCAACGATATCGCGCTCCGAGACGATCCCGTCCGGGGTCTTGTCATCGCGCGATATGATCAGCGTGCCGATGCGCCGCTCCGCGAGCATTTCCGCGGCCTGCCCGATGGTAAGCGACGGCAAAGCGATCGCGACGGTATCATCCGCCTTGGATTTAAGGATTTGCGACACCAACATTGATCATCCTCCCATGCTCAGGTGTTGAAGTTCCTCGATGGTCGCGCGCACCGTGTGCCCGTGTCAAGCGTGGAGCGGTAATATCCACCCCGGCCACGAAAAATCACCGTGATTCCAGCGCACGGCCACCTCTCTGCATTTTGCCTTTAAACTCAACTCGCCGCTTACCCCGAACACGGTCCGGCAATGCATCAGAGACTTTTTCAAAAGTTGCCCCTACCCCCCGCCATTTTGCGGGACTACAGTGCCCGAAACTAAGAGGAGATCCCCATGCAAGAGCTGACCCACTACATCAATGGCCGACACGTAAAAGGCACTTCGGGCCGCTTTGCCGACGTCATGAACCCGGCCACGGGCGAAGTGCAGGCCAAGTGCCCGCTGGCTTCGAAGGCCGAGCTTGAAGAGGCGGTTGCACATGCCGCCCTCGCTCAGCCCAAGTGGGCCGCGACAAACCCGCAACGCCGCGCGCGGGTGTTGATGAAGCTCGTCGATCTGCTCAACCGGGACATGGACAAACTCGCCGAAGCGCTCAGCCGTGAGCACGGAAAAACGCTGCCCGATGCGGCAGGCGACGTGCAGCGTGGCCTCGAAGTCGTGGAATATTGCATCGGTGCACCCCAGCTGCTCAAGGGGGAGTTCACCGATTCCGCTGGTCCCGGCATCGACATGTACTCCATGCGCCAGGCGCTGGGGGTGACGGCGGGCATCACGCCCTTCAACTTTCCCGCGATGATTCCGATGTGGATGTTCGCGCCCGCCATCGCTTGTGGTAATGCGTTCATCCTCAAACCGTCCGAGCGGGACCCTTCCGTGCCGCTCATGCTGGCGGAGTTGGCCGAGGAGGCCGGCCTTCCACCGGGGATCCTGCAGGTCGTCAACGGGGACAAGGAAGCGGTCGATGCGATCCTCTACAATGATGTCATCCAATCCGTGGGCTTCGTCGGATCGACACCCATCGCGGAATACATCTACGCCACCGGCTGCGCGCAGGGTAAGCGGGTGCAATGCTTCGGTGGTGCCAAAAACCACATGATCATCATGCCCGACGCCGATATGGCCCAGGCTGCCGACGCGCTGATCGGCGCGGGATACGGTGCTGCAGGCGAGCGGTGCATGGCGATCTCCGTCGCCGTGCCCGTGGGCGACGAGACCGCCGACAGGCTGATCGAAGAGCTTGTGCCGCGCATCGAAAAGCTCAAAGTCGGGCCCTATACCGCCGGCAATGACGTGGACTACGGGCCCGTCGTCACCGCCGCCGCCAAAGCCAATATAGAGCGGCTGGTTCAGACAGGCATCGACCAGGGTGCAAAGCTGATCGTGGACGGGCGCGGGTTCAAGTTGCAGGGCTATGAGGACGGCTACTTCATCGGGCCGCATTTGTTTGACCATGCGACCAAGGAGATGGACATCTACACGCAGGAAATCTTCGGGCCCGTGCTCACCTGCGTGCGCGCACAGACCTACGAGGAGGCGATCGGGCTTGCGATGGATCATGAGTACGGCAACGGCACAGCCATTTTCACCCGCGACGGCGACGCCGCGCGTGATTTTGCCAACCGGATCAACGTCGGCATGGTGGGCATCAACGTGCCGATCCCCGTACCGCTGGCCTATCATACCTTCGGCGGCTGGAAGAAATCGGTGTTCGGGGATTTGAACCAGCACGGGCCGGATGCTTTCAAGTTTTATACCCGCACCAAAACCGTGACAGCGCGCTGGCCATCGGGGATCAAGGAAGGTGGCGAATTCTCGATCCCGGTCATGGAATGACGCAGGCCGCAGCACTTGAGGGTGCTGTGGCATTGAGTTTTGTTTGGCAAAATGCAGATGAGGGCGGTGATCGGTCAGAGAAGCTGCCGCCTGTAACTGTGGTTGGATTTTGACAAATTTCTGCAAGGATTGCCCTCTAGGGCCTGAGAGATGCGATTTGGGAGGACGATATGGATTTTGCACTGAGTGACGAGCAAACGGCGATTTTCGATATGGCCTATGCCTTTGGGCAGGAGCACATCGCGCCCCACGCGCAAGCCTGGGAGAAGGCCGGGACGATCCCGAAGGACCTGTGGCCTCAGATTGCGGAACTTGGGTTTGGCGGGCTCTATGTGTCCGAGGAGGCAGGCGGCTCAGGGCTGTCGCGCCTCGATGCGACGTTGGTGTTCGAAGCGCTCTCGATGGCCTGTCCTTCGGTCGCGGCCTTCCTGTCGATCCATAACATGTGCGCGAAAATGCTGGATAGCTTTGCTTCGGATGCGTTGAAGGAGCGGATCATGGAGGATGTGCTGAGCATGAACATCGTGCTCAGCTACTGCCTGACCGAACCCGGGTCAGGCTCTGACGCGAGCGCGCTCAAGACACGTGCGGAGCGGACCAACGAAGGATACAGTCTTACCGGCACAAAGGCGTTCATTTCCGGCGGGGGTTACTCGGATGCCTACGTCTGCATGGTGCGAACCGGCAGCGACGGTGCCGCCGGGGTGTCGACCCTTTATGTGGAGGATGGGACGGCCGGGCTCAGCTTTGGCGCGCTGGAAGACAAGATGGGGTGGCGCAGCCAACCGACGACGCAGGTGCAGTTCGACGCGTGCAATGTCCCTGCCGGGAACCTCATCGGGGAAGAAGGCAGTGGTTTCAAATACGCGATGATGGGGCTGGACGGCGGACGGCTCAACATCGCGGCCTGTTCGCTGGGGGCGGCGCAGATCGCCCTGACGAAAACCCTCGATTACATGGGCGAGCGCAAGGCTTTCGGCAAACCGATTGACCAATTTCAGGGGCTTCAATTCAGGCTCGCTGATATGGAGATCGAGCTTGCCGCCGCGCGTGTGCTGTTGCGGCAAGCGGCGTGGAAGCTAGACATCGGCGCGCCTGATGCAACGAAATATTGTGCCATGGCCAAGAAGTTTGTGACCGAGGCGGGCAGCAAGGTGGTCGATCAATGCCTACAACTGCACGGCGGCTATGGCTATCTGGCTGATTACGGGATCGAAAAGCTGGTACGCGATTTGCGTGTGCACCAGATCCTCGAAGGCACGAACGAGATCATGCGGGTGATCATCTCGCGCGATATGTTGAAAAATAGATGAGCGATGTCGATATCCGCGTCACCGGACGCGCGGGACGGATCACCCTGTGCCGCCCGAAGGCCCTGAATGCGATGACCTACGACATGTGTCTTGCCATTGAGGCTGCGCTGGACAGGTGGTGTGACGACGATGCCGTTTCGGTCATCGTGATCGACGCGCAGGGTGAGCGTGCCTTCTGCGCTGGTGGAGACATCGCCGAGCTCTATGCCACTGGCACGAAGGGCGATTTTGCCTATGGCCAGAAATTCTGGGCCGATGAATACCGCCTGAACAATAAGATTTTCAGCTATCCCAAACCTGTCGTTTCGTTTTTGCAAGGCTTCACGATGGGTGGCGGCGTCGGCGTCGGCTGTCATGGCTCCCACCGCATTGTGGGCGAGAGCAGCCAGATCGCCATGCCGGAGGTCGGGATCGGGCTTGTACCTGACGTGGGCGGGTCGCTGATGTTGGCGCTGGCGCCCGGTCGGCTTGGGGAATACCTGGGGATTACTGCGGCTCGGATGGATGCTGATGATGCGATTTATGCCGGTTTTGCAGATACATACGTGGCACAGTCCCTCTGGGCCGATTTGATCGTCCAGCTTGAGACCAGCGGGGACACAGCTTGCCTTGCGGATCACGCCACGCCTCCGCCAGCGGGGCAGCTGCGCGGGCAGATTACGCAAATCGATGCACTGTTTGCAGGTGAGGCGCTCGACGATATTCGCAGGGCCCTCGCACTGGATGAGAGTGACTTTGCCAAGGGGGCCATTGAGCTCATGCGCCGCAACGCCCCGCTGTCGATGGCCTGTGCGGTTGAAATGATCCACCGGCTGCGCGGCCCAACCCTCACGATGCAAAAGGCGCTCGATCTGGAGTACCGCTTTACCTCCCGCGCGATGGAGCATGGCGACTTCCTCGAGGGGATTCGCGCCGCGATCATCGACAAGGACCGCGCGCCGAAATGGCAATATGCCACCGGGAACGTGCCGCCGATTGCCGTGTCCAAGATGCTGATGCCGCTGGGAAAAAATGCACTGACACTTTGACGGGAGAGAGAGAGATGAGCAGTTTCACCATTGGTTTCATCGGCCTTGGTAATATGGGTGCGCCCATGGCGGGGAACCTCGCGGATGCGGGGCACGCCGTCGTAGGCTTTGATACCGCGGGGACCACGGCCAAGGGTGTGCGTGTGGCCCAAACGGTGCAGGAGGCCTGCGCCGGTGCCGATTTCGTCATCACCATGCTGCCCAACGGGGCAATCCTGCGCAGTGTCGCCGATCAGGTCCTCCCTGCGATGAAGCTACATGCGACGCTTATCGACTGTTCCACCGTCGATGTGGACAGTGCGCGCGCTGTAGGAGCGCAAGCAGCGGGAGCCGGGATCTGTTTCGTCGATGCACCCGTGTCTGGCGGCGTGGGCGGTGCTGCGGCAGGCACGCTGACCTTCATGGCAGGTGGTGCGCCGGAGGCCTTTGACGCGGCAAAGCCCCTGTTTGAGATCATGGGGCAGAAATCGGTGCATTGCGGCGATGCGGGTGCGGGCCAAGCGGCGAAGATCTGTAACAACATGATCCTCGGTGCCACCATGATCGCCACCTGCGAAGCGTTTGCTCTGGCGGACAAACTCGGCCTTGACCGGCAAAAGATGTTTGATGTGGTCAGCACCTCCTCCGGCTACAGCTGGTCGATGAACGCTTATTGCCCGGCTCCCGGCGTCGGCCCCAAATCACCCGCCGACAACGATTATAAACCGGGGTTCGCCGCCGAATTGATGCTCAAGGATCTTGGGCTGAGCCAGCAGGCTGCCGAGGCGGTGAACGCCGACACCCCGATGGGCGCTCTGGCGCATGCGCTCTACGCTCAGTTCGTGGAGCAGGAGGACGGCAGAGGGCGGGACTTTTCCGCTATGCTGCCGCGCCTTGCAGCGCGTGGAAGAGACGTTTGATGTCGCATTCCGGCATTTTCACGGACGGTCCGGGCATAATCTGAGGGAACCCTAACCCAGGAGCTCGCCGTGACCCTTCCCTTTGACCAGTTCGCAGCCGAACTGAGCTACGATGACCTGCCGGAGCCGCTTTTATGGACGTTGCGGCGCTCTTTCACGGACACGATGGGCACGGCAGCCGTCGCCTCGACCACGCAGATGGCGGATGTGTCCCGGCGCGGCGCGTTGGCGCTGTTTGGCGCGGGCACTGCGGGTGCTTCGCGGATCATGCTACACGGCGCGCGGGTCAGCCCCGCCGGAGCCGCAATGGCAGGCGCGTTTATAGTGGATGCCGTCGACGCCCATGACACCACCTCGCCGTGCAAGGGGCACGCGGGATCGGCGGTGTTTCCTGCCCTGCTCGCCCTTGCCGACGCGTCCGAGACACCCGTGACCGGCGCGCAGTTCGCTGTGTGGTTGGCGGTGGCCTATGAGATCAGCTACCGCGCAGGACTGGCGCAGCACGCGACCGTTCCCGATTATCATACTTCGGGGTCTTGGACATCGACGGGGGTCGCGGCAGCAGCGGCGCGCGCCTTGGGCCTCAGCCGTGAGCAGATACGCCACGCGGCAGGCATCGGAGAGTTTCACGGACCGCGCAGTCAGATGATGCGCTGCATCGATCATCCTACCATGCTGCGCGACGGTGTTGGATGGGGCGCTCCCTCGGGCCTCACGGCGGCCTATCTGGCGCGCGAAGGGTTTACCGGCGCCCCTGCCCTGACGTGTGAGGACGCGCCCGCATTCTGGGAGGATCTGGGCACGGCGTGGCGCACGGTGGAGGATACCAGCTACAAACCCTATCCCTGTTGCCGTTGGGCGCATCCGGCCATTGATGCGGCAGCTGATCTGATGGCGGAGCATGGCCTGGTCGCGGCCGACATTGCCTCGGTCGACATCCGAACCTTCCATAACGCGGTGCGGCTGGCCGGGCATCGCCCCAGGACGTTGGACGAGTTCAGCTATTCCATCGCCTTCCCGGTGGCCTGCATGATCGTGCGGGATCAAATCGGTGTGCCCGAACTACAGCCCGAAACGCTGGAAGATCCGGAAATCCTGCGCATCAGCACCGCGACGCAGCTCATCGACGACGAGCATTATACCAAAATTTCCGTGGGCAAACGATGGGCCGAAGTTACGCTGCATACGCAAGACGGTCGCAGCTACACATCCTCACCGCGCAGCCCGCGCGGTGATCTGGATCAACCGCTCAGCGATGCGGAGATCGCGGACAAGTTCCACCGCTTTTCAGACCCGGTGCTGGGACGTGCACGCGCGCAAGAACTCGCAGCACTTTCAGGACGGTTTGATAGCCTCGCGGCAGATGAGTTCAGCCGTCTACTGGACCTTTGCCTTGAGGCACCCTAGCGCCCGCGCTGCGGCGATCTATTTACCGACGGTAATCATCCACAAGACGAAAAACATGATCGGCACGATCGCGAGTGCGACGAGGATCAAAGCGGGATAGCCGAAGGTCGCGATTGCAGCACCCCAGAGCATGAGAACAGTAACAAAGATCGTGAAAATGCGAAATTCGACGGTCTTGGCTGTCGCGCTCAGACGCTGCTTGAGCGTTGTGATCCGCGCGTTCTTGGCATGCGTCGAAGTATTGGTGGAATAGGTGGTCATCGCAGCAGTTCTCCTTAAGCTCCGACAAACATACGTGCTCTGCCGCGCAGCGGGATGCGGCAATCTGACCAAAAGCGTCGGATTTACCTAAACTGACGCTGCGTTCTATTCCGCAGCGACCTTACGCGGGCTCAGCATCGGTTTGAGATACTTGCCCGTGTAGCTGCCTTCGACTTCCGCCACCTGTTCCGGCGTGCCCTTTGCTACGACCTGACCACCGCCGTCTCCTCCTTCGGGACCGATATCGATGATATAATCGGCGGTTTTCACCACGTCGAGATTATGCTCGATTACGATGACCGAATTGCCCTGATCCACCAGTTCGTGCAGCACTTCCAAGAGCTTGCGCACATCCTCGAAATGCAAGCCCGTCGTCGGCTCGTCCAGAATGTACAGCGTGCGCCCGGTGGAGCGCTTGCTCAGCTCCTTCGAGAGCTTCACCCGCTGCGCCTCGCCCCCCGAGAGCGTCGTCGCCTGCTGGCCCACTTTTATATAGCCGAGGCCCACGCGCATGAGCGCGTCCATCTTTTCGCGGATCGACGGCACGGCGGTAAAGAAAGTTTGCGCATCTTCCACAGTCATATCAAGAACATCAGCGATGCTCTTGCCCTTGAACTTGATCTCCAGCGTCTCGCGGTTGTACCGCGCACCTTTGCAGGTCTCACACTCCACATAGACGTCCGGCAGGAAGTGCATCTCGATCTTGATCACGCCGTCGCCCTGACAGGCCTCGCATCGGCCGCCCTTGACGTTGAAGCTGAACCGCCCCGGCTTGTACCCGCGCGCTTTCGATTCGGGCAAGCCCGCGAACCAATCCCGCATGGGGGTGAAGGCCCCGGTGTATGTGGCGGGGTTCGAGCGTGGCGTGCGCCCGATCGGGCGCTGGTCGATGTCGATCACTTTGTCGAGATGCTCCAGCCCCTTAATCGTTTCACAAGGCGCGGGCGTCTGGCGCGCGCCGTTGAGATTCATGGACGCGGTTTTGAACAGTGTCTCGATCGTGAGCGTGGATTTGCCGCCGCCGGACACGCCCGTGACGCAGACAAATTTCCCCAACGGGAAATCGACGGTGATGTTTTGCAGGTTGTTGCCGGTCGCCTTGACCACTTGCAATTTTTTCTTGTTCCCTTTGCGCCGGTTAGCGGGCACACCAATCGATCGTGCACCTGTTAGATACTGACCTGTCAATGAATTTGGGTCATTTGCAACGTGCTCAGGCGTGCCGTGGCTTACGACCCGACCGCCGTGCACCCCTGCACCCGGCCCGATGTCGAACACGTAATCCGCCTCGCGGATGGCTTCCTCGTCGTGCTCTACCACGATCACCGTGTTGCCCTGATCGCGCAGGTTTTTGAGCGTCAACAGCAGGCGATCGTTGTCGCGCTGATGCAGGCCGATGGAGGGCTCATCGAGGACGTAGAGCACCCCGGTCAGGCCAGAGCCGATCTGGCTGGCCAGACGGATGCGCTGGCTCTCGCCGCCACTTAATGTACCACTTGAACGTGCGAGCGTAAGGTACTCTAAACCAACATTATTCAAGAATCCTAACCGCTCACGGATCTCTTTGAGGATGGCGCGGGCGATCTCGTTATTTTGGTCCGAGAGCGCTTCGGGGACGATATTGCACCACTCCCAGGCTTCACGAATCGACATTTGCACCACTTGCCCCGCGTGCAATAGCTTGTCGGCCTTGCCGATCTTTACTGCCAAGGCCTCGGGGCGTAAACGGTAGCCTTCGCATGTGCCGCAGGGACGGTTGTTCTGGTAGCGCTCGAACTCTTCGCGAATCCAGTTGCTGTCCGTCTCGCGGTAGCGGCGCTCCATGTTGGGGATGACGCCCTCGAACACGCGGCTCACCTCATAGACGCGCCCGCCCTCGTCATAGCGGAACTTGATCTCTTCCTTGCCGGAACCGTAGAGGAATACCTGCTGGATCGCAGGGTCGATGTCTTTCCATTTGGCCGATTGGCTGAAGCCGTAGTGCTTGGCGATAGCCTCGATCGTCTGCTTGAAATAGGGGCTTTTGCCCTTGCGCCAAGGGGCCAGCGCGCCGTCGTAGATTTTCAAATTTTGATCGGGCACAACGAGACGCTCGTCGAAAAACAGCTCCTTGCCCAAGCCATCACAAGATGGGCATGCGCCAAAGGGGGCGTTGAAGGAAAACAACCGAGGCTCGATTTCCGAAATGGTGAAACCGCTCTCCGGACAGGCGAATTTCTCGGAAAATGTAAAACGCTCCGGCTCTCCCTCGCTCGGCGCAGTCTCAAGGATCGCGATACCGTCAGCAAGGTCCAGTGCGGTGCGCAGACTGTCCGCCAGCCGTGTCTCCAGCCCCTCGCGCACGACGATCCTGTCCACGACCACGTCGATGTCATGACGGAATTTTTTGTCGAGCGTGGGCGGCTCGTCCAACTCGTAGAACTCACCGTTTACCTTGACCCGCTGAAAGCCGGTCTTGCGCAGCTCAAGGAATTCCTTGCGGTATTCACCCTTACGGTCGCGGATGATGGGAGCGAGCAGATAGGCGCGGGTGCCCTCCTCCATGCCCATGATCCGGTCGACCATATCCTGCACCTGCTGCGCCTCGATGGGCTTGCCTGTGGCGGGGCTGTAGGGTGTGCCGACGCGCGCGAACAGCAGGCGCATATAATCGTAGATTTCTGTCACTGTGCCCACAGTGGAGCGGGGATTTTTAGAGGTGGTTTTCTGCTCAATCGAGATGGCAGGCGACAGACCGGAGATATGATCCACGTCGGGTTTCTGCATCATATCAAGGAATTGGCGCGCGTAGGCAGAGAGCGATTCGACGTATCGGCGCTGGCCCTCGGCGTAGATGGTGTCGAACGCGAGAGATGATTTACCTGATCCCGACAGGCCGGTGATCACCACAAGCTGGTCACGCGGAATGTCCACATCGATGTTCTTGAGGTTATGCTCGCGCGCGCCGCGCACTTCAATGTTCTTCAACTCAGCCATGCCGTCACCCTAATCATTCTTATCAGACATAGGCGCGTCGTCAGGATTCTCCAATGGAGAAATGTGAACAAAGAGTAAACGTCAAGCCTTTCTGCGGATGCCCGCAAGGAAAAGGTGCAAGATCAAGCCCATGCAAAATGCAAGACCGGCAAGCACTGGCAGGCTCACGTATCCCCACAGGCCCAGCGACACCGCCATGACGGGAATTCCGAGTGTGTTGCCCAGATTGCCCATTTGCGCCATGGCCCCGTTAGCTTGTGCTTGTGTCTTTGGCGTATGGTTGAGCTGCGGCACGGCGGCAAAGCTCGCTCCCTGGATCAAGCCCAAGGCCGCCGCCAGCGCCAGACAGGCCACCGCATCCGCCGGTGCCAGCCACAGCCAGACCGCACAAAGAAGACTGAGTATGAACCCAATGATCACCACCGTGATGGCGGTGAAGCGCCCCAACAACCAGACGCCGAGCGTCATGGAGACGCCGATACCAACCAGCGGGATCGCGCCGATCACGAATGCGCGCACCGAAGGATCGAGATAGGGGGGCAGCACGGTGAGGATGGCGACGAAACAGAATGTGTAGAAAAGCCATCCCATCGCGGGCGCGGCGATATTGGCGGAAGAATAGATTGCGCGATGCGTGGCCCAGATCGAGGCGAGGGAGAGATCAAGCGCCGAACCCTCCTCCATAATCCGGCGCAGACGCGGGCTGAGATAAACAGCAAACCCCGCCATATAGACCGCATGGGCGATGAAGAGCGCAGGCACACCGAGCGAGAGCGCCAAGGGCCTCCCAACCCAGGCACAAACCGCGAAGGCCACACCGAAGAAGGTCCCCCACAGTGTGAGCGCCACACCGCGCTGAGTGCCCGTGGCGATCTGGGCGATGAGTGTGGGGGCGGCGACCACGAGCGCAAGATGGGACACCCCCTCCACCAGCCGCAGGGCATACATCACCGGCAGCGGGGGCAGCAAGGCCTGACCCAGCGACACGGCGGCCCCTAGCCACAGCGCCCAAAGCAATGCGCGACGAAAGCCCACCCGCGCGACCATCATCGCGGCCACGGCACCCAGCAGAATCCCGATCACTCCGATCGTGGAAATGACCCATCCCACAGCAGCGCCCCCTTCCGGATAAGAGAGGTTCAACAGACCAAAAACCACGGAAAATTTCGCATATTGCGCAGCCGCACCAAGGCCCGCACCCCACAGGGCGAGGATGAGCAGCCATGTGGACCCCATCAGCTGCGCTCGGCCATGGCCCAGGCACAGATCGGCATCGTAGGATCATCCTCAATGTCGTCCTCGCCCTCAATATAGTCGGGCGGCCATTTCTCTTCCATGTTGCGCTTGGCCACGTGGCGATTGCCCCATTGAAAGGACTGGATCAGATGTTCTTCGAACCCGCATTCGATCAGGAAATTCTTGAGACCGCGCGCGGACCAGCGCGAATTGTCCATGGGTGCAGCGTGGAACGGGATGTAGAACGGGACCGCCACCCAAAATTTTCCGCCCTTCTTGAGCATCTGGCGCACGTGTTTCGTAGCGATATAGGGTCTGTCCAAGTGCTCCCACACCTGATTGGCGAGTATCAGATCAAATTTGCGCGGCTTGCCCGTCTCGGGGTCCATATAGGGGCCCGCGCAAATATCGTACTCAGGATAGCGGAACTGCTCATAGCTCTTAAAGTCAAACTGCGCGCCGTAGTGGCCCGAAATCTCGGCCACTTGCAAGCGCTGCGGTTTGAGTTCCTGGATCATCCGACGGGAAGCGGGACCCATGACGACGCGGTTTAGACTGACCATAAATTAATTATGTCAGCGGGCACAGGCGCGGTAAAGCGCGCTGACCCCTGCTACATGTGGATCACCTTATCATACGCGTCCAGAACACTTTCGTGCATCATCTCTGAGAGGGTCGGGTGTGGGAAAACAGTATTCATCAGGTCCTCTTCGGTGGTCTCCAACTGGCGGCCGACCACATAGCCCTGAATGAGTTCCGTGACTTCGGCGCCGATCATATGCGCGCCAAGAAGCTCACCGGTTTTAGCGTCGAATACGGTTTTGATCATGCCCTCTTCCTCACCCAAGGCTATGGCCTTGCCGTTGCCGATGAAGGGGAAACGGCCCACTTTGACCTCATACCCGAGTTCCTTGGCTTTCGCCTCGGTATAGCCGACAGAGGCGACCTGCGGATGACAGTAGGTGCAGCCAGCGATGCTTTCGGGCTTGACCGGGTGCGCATGCCTGCCGGCGATCAGTTCCGCAACCATGACGCCCTCATGGGAAGCTTTGTGCGCGAGCCATGGCGCGCCTGTAATATCGCCGATGGCATAGAGACCCTCGACGCCCGTGCGGCAATATTCGTCCGTGACGACATGGGTCCGGTCAATCTTGACGCCCAGATCTTCGAGGCCGAGGTTTTCAACATTACCTACGATCCCTACAGCACTGATCACCGTATCAAATTCGTGTTTTTCCACAGAACCGCCAACTTCGATGTGCGCAGTGACTCTATCCCCTGAGCGGTCCAGCTTTTTGACCATCGCCTGTTGCATGATTTTCATGCCCTGCTTCTCGAACGATTTTTTCGCGAAAGCGGAAATTTCGGCATCCTCAACAGGCAACACGCGGTCCATAACTTCGACCACGGTCGTGTCGGAACCCAAAGTGTTGTAAAAGCTTGCGAATTCGATACCGATCGCCCCGGAGCCGATTACCAGAAGTTTTTTGGGCATATGCACCGGTTGCAGCGCGTGGCGGTAGGTCCAAACAAGTTTCCCGTCTGCTTCGAGCCCCGGCAGTTCGCGTGCGCGCGCACCGGTCGCCAATACAATATTCTTGGCAGCGAGGTTTTCCGTCCCCTTCTCGGTTTTGACACTCACCTTGCCTTTGGAAGGAATGTGCGCCTCGCCCATCACGACTGTGATTTTATTCTTTTTCATCAAGTGACCGATACCACCCGACAACTGGCCCGCAACCTTTCGGCTGCGCTTGACCACGGCGTTGAGGTCATAATCGATACCGTCGACCTTAAGGCCAAACTCTTTGGCGCGGTGCATCAGATGGAAAACTTCGGACGAGCGCAGCATCGCTTTGGTCGGAATACATCCCCAGTTGAGGCAGATGCCACCGAGATTTTCGCGCTCGATTATGCAGACTTTCATCCCGAGCTGAGCGCTTCGGATAGCGGCGACATAGCCCCCCGGCCCTGCACCGATCACAATCAGATCATAGGTCGTCTCTGTCATGGCGGTCCCTCGCATTTGTCTGTGGCAACGTTGGGTTTACCCCTAAACTATCACACGACACGCGGCAATGGCATGCAAGCCGGGACCACCTGCGCTACTTGAGCTTTTGCTTGAGAAACCAACCGACACTGACGCCCACGGCGCCAAGGATCATGGTGAAATAAGCAATCGGGATTATGAAGTGCGCGCGTCCCTGTAAGTCGTCGGCCCAAGGACCAATATTTGGAAATGTCAAAAGCGCCGCCCCGATGAGGAGCAGGAAGACAGAGAGCCAGCGTATCATTGCAGATGTCATATCGTTCTCCTTTTATTGAAAGGAATAACGAAAATGCGCGCGGTAAGTTCCCGCGCGCGTCTTGCCTAGGCGGCGATGTCAGCCTGCATTTGTATCAAAGTATGCCCGTATCCGCCCAGCGCGGCATAGGCATCTTCCGAGCGGGTCGTCGTACGCCCCAGAGCGTCGTTGCGGTAGGGGAAGCGGCCGAATTGGCGGATCACTTCGCGGTGAGCCTGCGCATGCAGTAGATTATTTTCCGCCTGCTTCGGCATCCGGTGCACCATCAGACGAATGCAGCGGTCCTGATCGCACAGGTTCTCGGAATGCATGAGCGGAACGTAGAAAAACTGGCGCGCGGGCGGATCGATCTTGAGATCCCAGCCCTTGAAGATCGCGCTTTTGGCGACGGCTAGGGCCACCGGATCGAGGGCGAATGCAGTGCCTCTATCGCGGAACATGTTGCGCGAGAATTGATCGGTCACGATCAGATAGGCCAATGCGCCGGATGGATGTGTCAGCCAGAGTGCTAGTCCTCCATCGCGCGCCGCTTCCCACGTGCTCATGAAGCTCTCGCTGATCTCGCCATCAAGCGCGGGGTCGGATGTGTACCATCCCTCCGGCCCGACGCGGTCCAACCAAAACTCCAAGACCTGTTCGACAGTCTTCATCGTGTTCTCCTCCACGCGCACAAGCGCCCCACCAACTTATTAAACGGCAGAATTACGCATTATGATACACACAAATTGCAACAAAGCGGTCACAATTAGCGCTATCATTCATAACGACGCGGGCGAAGTTTCCTTTAAGCGGCAATATTCTGCGCAGTCACGCGGCGGGCTTCTCCGGCTCGGCCACTTCAAGCTTGGTCTCTATGGCGTATTCCCGCGCGATCCCAAGGGCCACGCTGGTGGCGGTCGGACCCATCGGCACGTAGGATGCGGTATCCTCAACGGCCACGCCGGAACGCCGCGTGGCGCGGTAGCCGGAGTAGAGAACCATCGCGAGGAACAAAACGCCCGTGAACCAGTAAAAACCCGCCGGACCCAGGTTGGTCCCCATGATCCAGCCCGTGATCACGGGCCCAAGGATCGCGCCGAGCCCGTTGATGAACAAAAGCCCCCCAGACGCCGCAGCCATATCGTCACGCGTGAGAAAATCGTTCGTATGCGCGATCAGCAGTGAGTAGAGCGGATTAGCCATACCGCCGATCACGAAAGCAGACAGCAAGAGCAGCGAAAACACATCCCCGAAGAGTGCGCCGATCGTGCAGCCCACGCCGCCGATGATCGAGACGATGATCACGAGAAATCGTCGATCCATCCGGTCGGAAATCCAGCCGATAGGGTATTGCAGAAAGACCGCTCCGATGAAAAATGTCGCCACAAAGGTCGAGATCTGCGCGACGCTCAGCCCCGCTTCGGCGCCATAGACGGAGGACATCCCGAACTGCGCCGAGAATATGCCCCCGAGGATGAACATGCCCACACAGCCCAGCGGGGAAAAGCCCATCAATTTCTTGAGGCTCATGGGTTTGGTTGTATCGAACGCCGGTGTGGGGCTGATTGAGAGCAGTATTGGCGTCACGGCGATGCTGACGAGCACGGAAGGGATAACGAACAGAATGAAGCCGTCAGGCTCCGCCACGAGCAACATGGCCTGTGCCGCGACGATGCCAAGCGTCTGGATGATCATGTAGAGCGAGAGCGCCTGTCCGCGATTGGTATTGTCCGCCGCGTTGTTGAGCCAGCTTTCCGCTGTCACGTAGACTGCCGAGAAGCAAAACCCGATGAGAACGCGGCCCAGAACCCAGACCCAAACATATGGAAATGTGGGATACAGGATCATGACCGCCGAAATGAGCGAGGCCAGCGCGGCGAACACACGCACGTGGCCCACCCGCTTGATCAACCCCGGCGCGAGGCGCGAGCCGCCCAGAAAGCCCACGAAATAGGCCGACATCACCAGCGACATCAAAAACGTGTCAAAGCCTTCGATCTCGCCCCGGATGCCGAGCAAGGTGCCTTGCATCCCGTTTCCCAACATCAACAGAAACATACCGAACAAAAGCGCCCATGCGCTGCCGAGAACTTGTAGCATGGTCTGCCTCCGTTGCTGTGCATCCACCCCTAAACCGCTGCGTCGCACGGTGTCGGGTCTGACCGCGACCAGTTCAGTCGCTTTTGCGCGGCGGTATCAGGAGTGATGCGTCTCCGTAAGAGAAGAAACGATAGTTTTGGTCAATCGCGTGAGAATAAATCGTGCGAATTGTCTCGGCTCCCATCAGGGCGGAGACCAGCATCATCAGGGTGGAGCGCGGCAGGTGAAAATTGGTCATCAGCGCGTCGGCCACGTTGAAGCGGAACCCCGGCGTGATGAAGATATCCGTATCTCCCTCCCATGCCGTGATGGCCCCCTCGCGGGCTGCCGTCTCGATGAGGCGCAGCGCCGTTGTGCCGACAGGAATGACGCGACCGCCCGCTGCTTTGGTCGCGTTGATCTCGCGGGCCGCCTGTGCGCTGACCTGGCCCCATTCGGCGTGCATCTTATGGTCGGCGATGTCGTCGACCTTGACCGGCAGAAACGTGCCCGCGCCCACGTGCAGCGTGACATTGGTAAAAGTGACACCGCGCGCGGACAAGGCCTCCAGCAAGGCCCCGTCGAAGTGAAGTGAGGCAGTGGGAGCGGCGACCGCGCCCGAATTTTTCGCCCAGACGGTTTGATAGTCCGTGAGGTCCTGCGCATCCGCCGCACGTTTGGCGGCGATGTAGGGCGGCAGAGGCATCGCGCCCGCGGCGTTGAGCGCTGCGTCGAAATCCTCGCCCGTCAGATTGAAACGTAAAAAAGCCTGCCCCTGCGCCACCCCTTCCAGGGTCGCGGTCAGATCGTCGGAGAAGACGACCTGCTCACCGGGTTTCAGCTTTTTGAGCGGTTTGACCAGTGCGGACCACACCGCGCCATCCGCCTGCGGCTCCAGCAGTGTCGCCTCGATCTTGGCGGCCACCGGGCCTTGATCGCTGAGGCGGTGGCGCAGGCCGGAGAGGCGCGCGGGGATCACGCGGGTGTCGTTGAGCACAAGCCGGTCGCCGGGCTGTATCCACTCCACCAGATCGGTCACGCGAGCATCAAGGATCATATCGCCCTGCGCCACCAAAAGACGCGCGGACGAGCGCGGCTGCGCGGGCCGCACGGCAATCAGGTGTTTGGGCAGGGCAAAATCAAAATCACTGAGTTTCATGAGTCCCCTCTACCGGCCTTCAAAGTCCTGTTCAACGGGCGTTTCCGGCACCGGCGGCGGCGCCGGTGCCGGCGCTTCACCCACGACGCTGGGCACCTGCGTCTGGGGTGCGCGCAAGATATTGCGCAAGGCCCCCGGCGCCAGCACGGACAGCGGATTGATCGACACTTCGGGCGATCTTGCCGGTCCCGTCAGTTGATAATTGAAGCCCAGCAGCCCCTCGCCCTTCCGGGTCAGCAGCGAGCCCACCCCGTTGAGCAGATACACCGGCGTGATGACCCCCTGCATCGAAAGGGTGCCGGTATCGGTGGCAAAGACACCGTCCATCGACAGGCCGAGAGAGGCGCCCACCGCGCTGGCGCGACTGACCGTGATGCGGCCCGGCGTCAGCCGAAACGCCGCTTCGACCTCGTCGAAATAGATCCCGTCGCCGTTCATCTCATTGACCAGCCCTACGACGGAAACGGCGTTTACGAGCGCCGCCATAGAGGGTGCGTCGCGGATCGAGACGCCGCCGATGGCGAGGGATCCGTCAAATGCACCACCGTCGCCCACGGGCAGCAACGACAGTGAGAGGCTGCCGCCCACCGCCTGCCGCAAAAGCCCCGCCGAGCGCAGCACGCCGCCTGCATCGGCCGCGTTGATACGCACTGCCGTGCGACCCAGCTGCGGCACGATCCGGCCCGAAATGCCCGTGCCGCCGTTGATGCGCGCCTCGAACTGGCCCTCGAGACCGCCTGCGGTGTTGAATGTTCCCGCCAAAGCCTCCAGCCAGATCTCATCGGTGATCTGGAGCCGGTCGAGAGCGACGCGCATCGGCGGTGGCGCAGGCCCCGTGGCCGCTCCGCCGCGGGCGGTGCCAGCACCGCCGGATGGGGCACCGCGCAGATCGACGCGGCCCTCGCGCACCACCACTTGCGGCGCGCGCCCCGCGCCCTGACCGATCAGCGCCGCGCGCACATCGAGCCAATCGCCGAGCCGGAGCTGCGACAGCTCCAGCGTGCCCAGACCGCTGCCGGGCGCCAAGGTGATCCGTCCGCGCGCGTCGAGCCCCGCACCGCTGAGCGAGATCGCCGTAACCTCAGGATCAGCGCCCAAGCGCAGCTGGAGATCGAGCGTGGCGGGGGTATCGCCGCCCTTCCGCCAGCCCAGTTGGGGGATGTTCAACGCAGCGCCGCGCAATGAGGATCGCACGCTCATGCGCGGTGCCGTGCCACGCTCGAAATCGATGCCGATGTCCGCGCGCGCCTGCCCTCGCAACGTCCCTTCCGGCAGATCGATGCCGAGGGTCGCCAGCGCCGCTGGCGTGATTTGCGCCGTTCCGCGCACCGCACTTCTCATGACGCCTGCGCCGATGGGTTGCTGCCAGCTTCCGTCGAACGGGATGCCGTCGAAAGCGCCCTGCCCGGCGATCTCGACCCCGCTGTTGCCTGCGATCACGTCCATGCGCGCAGCGCTGAGCGTGCGGCCGTCAGTGAGGCGCGAGGAGGAAAAATCGCGCAGCTCCCCCGCGACATCAAATCGGACGTCCGCCGGCGTGCCACCGGGTTTGAGCGGAAAGGACAATGTACCCGCCAACACCGCCTCGCCGTCACCCAGATCGACCGGCAGCCCAGTGCGGGTCATCACACCCATCGGTGGCTGATCGAGCGCCCAGAGCACCGCCGTGACCGAAGAGCGGGTATTGAGGCGCACCACCGCAGGGCCGCCACCGCGCACCGACAGGTCCGGTATGATGAACGCCGACCGCTCCACCGCGACGGCGCCGCCGCTGCGTGCCTGCATCACGCCATGGTCGAGTGCGACCACGAGCCGGGTGTCGTCGATGCTGAAGTGCCCGCGCCCTTCGATGATGGGGGGAAGGCCGCGCAGAAATTTGACCTGTGCAGCACGGTAATCGAAAGACAGAAACTGGCGTGGCCGTTCTCCCGGCGCCAAACGCAGGGCGAAATCGGCGTTGCTGATCTCAGCCTCGATAAGATTTTGTACCAACCAGTCGCGGGTGCGAGGTCTGATCTGTTCGGGCCACAGGGCGAGGATGCGGGCGGGCGCGATTGTGTCGCTGTGTGCATCGAGCGCCACGCGCCAGCCCTCCGGCTCTGCCGTGAGCCTGCCGAAGGCACTGCGCACCTCGCCTGCGTCGAAAATATCGAGCCGCCCGATGTCGAGCTTGAAAGGTGCGGTTTGCAGGCGGAAGTCGATTTCGGCGCGCTCGACCTCCACCGGCTCGGGGTAGAACGCCACCGGATTGGCGCGCAGCTGCGTGACGGCGAACTGCCCCACCAGCGTCTCGAGTGCGCCAGTCCGCAAACCGGTGAGCGTGGCCATTCCTTCGGCCCGCGCCGTGACCCATTTGCTACGCACCGAGAGCTCATCAAAGCGCAGCGTGCCAGCGCCCGCATCATAGGAGAAATATGTGCGCGCGGCATCAAAGGGAATGGGCCGCGTGCCCGCGTTTGGCTGCACCACCCCCGCCCCGATCTGGAGCGTCGCACTCAGCGGTGCGAGCGTGCCGTCGGCGCGCACACCGGAGCGGACCGCGCCGGAAATCGGCGCGCGCAAAGCGCCGAGCCAGGCGAAGGCCGGGCTTTGCGTGGCGATGTCGCTCGCTGAAACGCCGTCGATGCGCACGCCGAACTGCGCCTCGGCCGCGCCGATGACACTGGTAAAATTCGCCGACAGGGTGGTCACATCCGCACCATCGCTCAACACGGCCAGATCGGCGCTGGCCACCAGCGCGCCCGCATCGCGCTGCGCCAGTAGTCGACCCCCGTCGAGGGTAAAGGCCCGGCCCGCGCGCCGGTCGATGAATTGCAAGGTCAGCCCCCGCAGCTCTGCCGATTGCAAAGCGGCAAGGCCCGGTTGTTCCAGCACGCGGTCGATTTGCGCCACGACGTCTCCGGGCCGCAAACCACTCAATGTCATCATACCACCGGTTTCCAGCGAGAGCGTGCCGTCCTCCTCGCGGATCAGCGTGGCGAAAACGCCGCGCAGGGCCACTTCGGCCGGCTGCACCCTGCCCTCCCGCAAAGCTTGCATCGACAGGCGCACGCGGGCCTCGGAGAACCGTATAAGCTCGGACCCCTCAGGCGTGGCGATGGCCAGATCACGCAAGCGAAGGCGCGGGCGCCAGCCTTCTTCGACGAGCAGACGTACCTCTCCAAAACGGATGACCGCTTGCGGAAACGTCTCGGCCAGACGCTGTTCGATCCGGGTTTCGACCCATGCGGGCATGACGACGGGGCGGTCGTAGAGATAGGTGACGGCCCCGACCGCAATGACCGCACCCAATACCAAGAGCGACCACATGGCATTGAACGTCCCCACCAGCAGCAGAAACCAGCCCCGTTTGCGGCGGGGGGCCTTGGGCGCGATCGGCGGGGGCGGGGATGTATCGGCCATCGGTTTCCGGTTTGGGAGAAGGGATCAGGATCAGGATCAGGACGCAATTATCTTGTTGAGCATGGGTTGGACATTCATATCGCGGTCCTGTTATGCCAGAGACCGAAGTGCGCTCCAAGGCCGCTGCATTCACATAACGGAGATGACAATGCTAGAAGTAGCCCAGCCTGCCCCGGATTTCACCCTGCCCGTGACGGGCGGCGGCGATGTGACGCTCAGCACGCTCCATGGGGCACCGGTGGTTCTCTTTTTCTATCCGCGCGACGACACCCCCGGTTGCACAAAGGAAAGCATCGGCTTTTCCACGCATCTGGCCGATTTCGAAGCGGCGGGCGCCAAGGTTTTCGGCATTTCGCGCGACACGATGGCCAAGCATGACAAATTTGCGGCCAAGCACGAGCTGACTGTGCCGCTGCTGTCGGACGAAGCGGGCAGCGTGACCGAGGCGTATGAAGTCTGGGTCGAGAAGAACATGTATGGCAAGAAATCCATGGGGATCGAGCGGGCGACCTATCTGATCGCCGCCGACGGGACCATCGCGCGCGTCTGGCGCAAGGTAAAAGTACCGGGTCACGTGGAAGAGGTACTGGAGGCCGTGCGCGCGCTATGATGCCGCTGGCCCAGATGGCCGATGCGGTGCTGCGCACGGCTGACGGGCGCGAGAAGACGGCCCTGTCGCGCGCATTCGCCGCGCAGTGGCGCACGGCCCGCGACGCAGGGCACCTGCCCGAGATCGGCAATGCCGCACCGCCTCTGCATCCCGCGCGTCCCGCCACGCCCGAACTGCTGAGCCCACGTGACGTGCCGCACCGCAAGCCCGGCACGCCCGAGGGGCGCACCGCGCTGTTGCATGCGGTGGCGCATATCGAGTTGAACGCGGTGGATTTGCATTGGGATATCATTGCGCGCTTCGCGCATGTCCCGATGCCCATCGGCTATTACGACGATTGGGTGAAGGCGGCGGATGAGGAATCAAAGCATTTCAACCTCATGGCCGACTGCCTTGAAGTCGGGGGCAGCCATTACGGCGCGCTGCCCGCCCATGCGGGCATGTGGCGCGCGGCAGAAGACACGGTGGACGATTTCATGGGCCGCCTTGCAGTGGTGCCCATGGTGCTGGAGGCGCGTGGCCTCGATGTGACGCCCAACATGATCCGCATCTTCAAACAGGCCAAAGCAACACAGGCGGTTGACGCGCTGGAAGTTATCTACGCCGAGGAGGTGCATCACGTCGCCTATGGCTCCAAATGGTTCCACTTCTTATGTGGACGCCATGATGTTGATCCTACACAGAAATTCCACACGCTGGTGCGCAAGTATTTTCACGGACAGCTCAAACCGCCGTTCAATGAGGAAAAGCGCGCGGAGGCGGGCATTCCGCCGGATTTCTACTGGCCACTCGCCCAAACCAGATAAATGCTACGCTACAAACCGCTGTAATCGGCGGATTTTTGCCCATATGGGCGATAAATAGGCAAGCATACGGCACCATGCGCCCGAAGGGTTGCCCGATAGGTTTCCGAAAGTTATTGCTCGACCGTTAACAGGTTCGTGAGGGACACACAGACCTGTTTGCAGCTCCGGTGGGGACCTAAAGGATATAGTATACGTGCGTACAAAGCTCGCGATTAAAACTCATGCTGTACTGGAACATTATTTTCCGGAACGGCGCGTATTTCTGAAATCAGACAACGACACGCGGTTCATTCGACTGCGGCCTGCCACGCAACTCATTGCGCTCGCGGGGTCGAGTGTATTGGTCGCTTGGGCCATTGTCGCCACTGCGATACTGCTGATGGACAGCATCGGATCGGGCAACTTCCGCGAGCAGGCCAAGCGTGATCAGCGTACATATCAAGCCCGGCTCAATGACCTGAGCGCGCAGCGCGACAGCCGTGCCGAGGAAGCTTTGGCCGCGCAAGAGCGGTTCAACGCCGCCCTGTCGCAGATTTCGATCATGCAGTCGGAGCTGTTGTCCTCGGAGACGCGCCGCCGCGAGCTTGAGACAGGAATCGACGTGATCCAGTCCACGTTGCGCGACACGATGAAAGACCGCGAGGTCGCGCGCGAACAGGTCGCCATGCTGCAATCGGAGGACGGCGGCGCCGTAAAGATCGCCGCGAGCACGGCACCGATGGATTTTCTCGCCGACGCCCTCACGCGCACGGCGCAGGAGCGCGATCAGGTGGTGCTCGATTCCCAGGAGGCGATGCTCGTGGCCGATGAGCTGAGCGCCAAGATCGCGACGATGCAGGAGCAAAACGACGCAATTTTCCGCCAACTCGAAGAAGCGATGACCGTCTCCGTCGCCCCGCTCGATAGGATGTTCCGTGCGGCCGGGCTGCCGACGGACCGTATGCTCGACACGGTGCGGCGCGGCTATTCCGGTCAGGGTGGCCCGCTGACGCCGCTGAGCTTCACCACGCGCGGTGACGTGCCGACAGCCGATACACTGCGCGCGAACCGTCTGCTCAACCAAATGGACCGGCTCAACCTTTATCGTCTGGCCGCGTCAAAGGCGCCGTTTGCGAATCCTGTGAAGGAATCGTTTCGCTTCACCTCGCAGTTCGGCTTCCGCCGCGATCCGAAAACGGGCGGGCGCCGGATGCACCAAGGCGTCGACTTTGCCGCAGGTCTTGGCACGCCGCTCTATGCCACGGCGGACGGTGTTGTGACGCACGCCGGTTGGGGCTCAGGATATGGACGTCTGGTCAAGATCCAGCATGAATTCGGCATTGAGACACGATATGCGCATATGTCAAAAATGCGCGTCAAGGTCGGTCAAAGAGTATCGCGCGGCGACCGTATCGGTGATATGGGTGCGTCAGGACGGGTGACCGGCGTGCATCTGCATTACGAAGTGCGCGTCGGCGGAAAAGCCGTCAACCCAATGATATATATCAAGGCAGCAAACGATGTTTTCTAAAAGCAAAATCAATGATCCGGCACCGAGCGCCGATGCATCCAAATCATCCACATCTGCGTCCTCCGGCTCATCTTCTGCGGTTCCCGCCTCCAAGCCGAACGAGTTCAAGGCAAGCGCGCCGAAGGCCAAGCCGCCTGCATCCGTGCTGTCTGCTGATCTGCATGTGACCGGCAACATGAAGACGACCGGCGACATTCAGGTCGAGGGCACGGTCGAGGGCGATATCCGCGCGCATCTGCTGACCATCGGCGAGACGGCGACGATCAAAGGCGAAGTGATTGCCGACGACGTGGTGATCAATGGTCGCATCGTGGGCCGTGTGCGTGGCCTCAAGGTGCGCCTGACCTCTACGGCGCGCGTCGAGGGTGACATTATCCACAAGACCATCGCCATCGAGAGCGGCGCGCATTTCGAAGGCTCTGTGCAGCGGCAGGACGACCCGCTCAATCCCGGCGCAAAAGCGGCACCTGTGGCCAAAGCGAACCCCGCGTCTTAAGACAGGATCATTTGGATCAACTCAAACGCCGCAGATCTTTTCTGCGGCGTTTTGAGCCGTCGTGCATCGGTGGCACGGGCCATACCCTACCCCTCTTGACTGCCCGTTTGACCTCCAACGGCTAGCCGATGTGGTCGAACGGCGTATCCGCATTCATGTCGCGCGTGTTGAACCACGACTGATAGTATTGCATGATCGCCGCCTCCAGCTGCCGCAATGTCCTGTAGTCAGTCTCAAGCGGGGCCCAACGGACGTAGACGTATTCGTCGGGTTGAGTGAGCCGCTGGTCCTGAAGGAACAGGGCACCGAGATGGGTTGTACCAGGCTTTGTCGGATCGGCTTTCAGGTAGTCATGAAACCGTGCGCGCAAGCCGCCCTTGCGACGGGTCTCACCAACATAGAGCACACGCCCCTTGCGCAGCGGCCCCTTGTCGAGGCTGAAGACGTAAATGCCGCCATATGTGGGAAGGAGCTGACGGTGCTCGATCAACGCGCGCACTCTGATCGGAGCGCTCCAATCGACCCAATGCGACCAGTCGGGTTTGCTCATGATGACAAATTCCTTGAAAGGATCAGGAGACGATAGCGAAAAACCTGATAGCCACAAGGTGGGGCGATGATCTTCTGGATATCCGTTCGGGTTCGCGCGGCAAACGCGCGGCTTCTGACGGGGCATCCCGGCTCATGCTCAAAACGAAAAAAGGCGCCCCTTCCGAGACGCCTTTCTGAACCTTATCTGCATCCCGAATTAGTCGGTAACAGTGACGCTCTGCATCACATCGGGTTGGCCAATGACCGCGCCGTTGCCGCCTGTGCCACGCTTGATCGCATCGACGACGTCTTGGCCGCCGGTGACGCGCCCTACGACGGTATACTGCCCGTTCAGGAACGGCGCTTCATCGAACATGATGAAGAACTGACTATTGGCGGAATCAGGGCTTTGCGCGCGCGCCATGCCGATGACGCCTTTCTCGAAAGCCACATCCGAGAACTCGGCCGGTAGATCCGGCATATCTGAGCCGCCGGTGCCTGCGCGGCGCATGTCGCTGCCCATCTTGCCGTGCTCCACATCGCCCGTCTGGGCCATGAAGCCGTCGATAACACGGTGGAACACCACGCCGTCATAGGCACCGTCCGCCGCCAGGGCCGTGATCCGCTCCACATGCTGCGGGGCGATATCTTCGAGCAGGTCGATGGTGACGGTGCCGTTGGCCTCCCCCGCCACTTCGATCTGGATGCCCGACGCCGCAACGGACCCCGCGACGGACATCGCGAAGAGACTGCTGGCGATAAAGCTACGCATCCGAGGCCACCTTGACGCTGATCATGCGGTCGGGATTGGCGGGTGGTTCGCCTTTGGCGATGTTGTCCACGTGATCCATGCCGGAGATGACCTGCCCATAGACCGTGTATTGGCCGTTGAGGAAGTCATTGTCCTTGAAGCTGATGAAGAACTGGCTGTTGGCGGAGTTTGGATTGGCGGAGCGTGCCGCGCCCAAGGCACCGCGCGCGTGCGGGATTTTGGAGAATTCAGCGGGCACGTCCGGATGCTCTGACCCGCCGGTGCCAGCGGCGCGTGGGTTATAGTCTTTTTCCATATTGGCGTGCTGGACATCGCCGGTCTGGGCCATGAAGCCGTCGATCACGCGGTGAAAGGCCACGTTGTCGTAGGCGCCTGCGCGGGCGAGTGTCTTCATCCGCTCCACATGCTGCGGGGCGACATCAGGCAGCAGTTCGATGGTGACGGTGCCGTCTTTCAGTTCCATCAGGATCGTATTTTCCGGGTCTTTGATCTCGGCCATCAGGCTCTCCTTCATAAATCTGACCCGTTACCTAAGCCCCGTAGGGACAATTGCCAAGTCGGTGCATTGACCCTGAGCGATATAACGGCAAAACAGCACCCAAAGCTTTGACCACACCGAGGGGACGCGACACCATGGGCTGGAAATCAATCGATCAGATGGACATGCACGGCAAACGGGTCCTGGTGCGGGTCGACATAAACGTTCCCGTAGAAAAAGGCGCCGTGACGGACGCCACGCGGATCGAGCGGATCGTGCCGACGGTGCACGATATTCTGGAAAAAGGCGGAACACCCATCCTGCTGGCGCATTTCGGACGGCCCAAAGGCAAGGTCAACCTCGACATGAGCCTGCGGCAGGTACTGCCTGCGTTGCGCCGCGCGCTGATGCGCACGGTGGCGTTCGTCGAGACGCTGGACGCGGGCGAGACGCTGACCGCCGAGGCCGCCGCCGCCGATGTGGTGCTGATCGAGAACGTCCGCTTTCACCCCGGCGAGGAGGCCAACGACCCGGACTTCGCCGCACGTCTCGCGCGCTTGGGTAATGTATATTGCAACGATGCGTTTTCCGCCGCACACCGCGCCCATGCCTCCACCGAAGGGATCGCGCGGCTCCTGCCCTCGTGCGCGGGCCGTCTAATGCAGGCGGAGCTGTCGGCGCTGGAGGCGGCCTTGTCCAAGCCCGAGCGCCCGGTGGGGGCTGTGGTGGGCGGTGCGAAAGTGTCGACCAAGATTGCGCTGTTGGAGAACCTTGTGAACCGGCTTGATCTGTTGGTGATCGGGGGGGGCATGGCCAACACGTTTTTGGTTGCGCAAGGGGCGCGGCTGGGCGCATCGCTCCACGAGCCGGAGTATCTGGAGACCGCGCGCGAAATCATGACGCAGGCCCGCAAGGCGGGTTGCCGCATCCTGCTGCCCACCGACGGGCTGGTCGCGCGCGAGTTCAAGGCAGAGGCTGCCCATGAGGTTGTTCTGCTCGACCCTGACACGGTGCTGGAAGAGGGTCAGATGGTCCTGGATGCAGGGCCCAATACCGTCGGGCAGCTGCAGGCGGCGTTCGACGGGCTCAAAACGCTGATCTGGAACGGCCCGCTCGGCGCGTTCGAGATCGCACCCTTCGATACCGCCACGGTCGCCGCCGCACGGATTGCGGCGCAGCGCACGCGCGACGGCGCGATGATCTCGGTCGCTGGGGGCGGTGACACCGTCGCCGCCCTCAATCAGGCCGGTGTGGCGGGTGATTTTACGTATATCTCCACCGCAGGCGGGGCGTTTCTGGAATGGATGGAGGGAAAAACCTTGCCCGGTGTGGCGGCTTTGCTAGACTAGATCTTTTAAGGATCTGTTCATGCACCGCGCTTTTCTGCCGACCCTCCTTTCATCTGTCCTTCTTTCCTCGACCCTGACCACACAGGCGTGGGGCCAGCAGGCCCAGGACCCGCCGTCGCTGTGGTCTTTGTTCACGGTGGAGCGGTTGGGGGCCGCGGTTTTCAGCCAGGTGATCCTCTCCGCCCGCGCCTTTGCCGATGTGCGGTATCAGGGCGTGCAGACCGATCTGTTGGGTGGGCAGTTGGGGATCGTAGGGCTGGAGGTGATGCCCGCCCTGCCCGGCGTTCCTGCCGGTGCCTGCGTCATGAGCGCGGATCGCGCCACCCTGCGCGGCGCCCCGTTCGACCAAAGAGACGAGATCCGCGTGCGCGTGACGCTCGACAATGCGCTGTTGGATTTCGACTGCCTTCCGCTTCAGGCGCGGCCTATGGTGGGCATGTTGGGCATCACCGATATCGCGGTTGACCGCCTTGATCTCACGCTCAGCTATGATCTGCCACGCGGCGGCGCGCAGATTCAATTCGAGGCCGGGATCGAAGGGCTTGTGCGGCTGATCGGTGATGTCGACCTCGACTATGTCAGCTACCGCATGGATCCCGGTACCGGCAATCCCGCGCCTGCCGCGCAGTTGCGCCGTGCGCGCGTGCAGGTCGAGGATCTGGGGCTGGCGGCACAGGCGGAGCGTCTTTTGCCGCCACAGCTGCGCGCGCCGGGTGCAGCGCAGGCGATGGTCGAGGGCACTTTCGGACAGGTACTGGGACAAGGCGGCGGGCTGAATGACGCACAGCGGCAGCTGGTCACGGATGCGGGGGTGATGGCCACACATCTGGTACAGGGCGGTACGCGCGTTGTGCTGGAGACGACGATAGAGAACGCTCCCGTCCGGGTCGATGAGGCGCTGCTCGCTGATCCTGCCGCACTGATCACCGCGCTGTCGCCGCGCCTGAGCGCCGCTCCGTCGGCGCTGCGCAGCCAAGTGGCGCACGAGATGCTGGTGGCGGCCACGCAAGGCACGCTGGCACCGCAGGACCGCCTTACAGTCGGTCGTGCGCTGATCACCGGCAAAGGCGCGCCGCGCGACCGTGATCTGGCCGCCGAAATCCTTTTTCCGCTGGTGCAGGAGGGTGATGCGGAGGCAGCTTTGCTGTTGGCCATCGCCTTTGAGCACAGCAATCCCGATTTGGCCTACCGCGATGCGGTCCGCGCGGTGGCGACGGGGCGCGCCGACGGGTTGGCCCTGCTCGACCGACTGGAGGACCGGTTAAGCTTTGACATGGTGATGGAGATACAATCCATCGCCGCGCCTGCACGCCTGAGCGACCCTGCCCGCTTTAACAGCCTTGCGCAGATGCGCAGCGCCGCACTGGCTCATATGACCGGCCTGTCGGCGCCGCGCAGCTTTGAGACCGCCTATTATTGGGCCGCCATGGCCGCTGCAGGCGGGGACAGTGCCGCCGCCGCCCTGCGCGACGAGTTGGACGAGCGGATGCGCCTGCGCGGTCTGTCGGGGCCATGGGCCGCGCGCACGAGAGCGATCGAGCGCGCGGTGCTGAGCGATTGGATCGACACCGATATGGGCAACCGTTTGCAGCAGAATTAAGGACCGCCGGGACGCAATATGCGAATCAAGGGATTCACAAGGCGGCTGTGGTATGGCATAAATAGTCTATCGTCCGACAAGAGACGGCACAGCAGCAGTTTTCAGGCACTCCCAAGGCGATCACACTCATGAGCAAACCCGCGTTCGGCCCCATTCTGTTCTTTGCCATCGCTTTCGCGCTTAGCTTGTATTTTATGTTCGCTGCAGTGCAGGGCGACTATGGTTTGTTCCGCCGCGCCGAAATTCTGGCAGAGGCGCAGGACATGCGGGCGCATCTTTCGACAGTGCAAGCGGAGGTGGCGCAGATGGAGAACCTCACTCAGAGGTTGTCGGATGACTACCTCGATCTCGATCTGCTGGATGAGCAGGCCCGCTCGGTGCTCGGAATGGTGCGTGCGGACGAAATCGTCATCCGCTGAGGCGTCATACTGCGTTCCGAGAACCCCCCTCGCCAATCCGGTCCGAATCCTTTATGATATAGTTTAACGTTAAACTATTTTGAGCGCGCAGGACTGCTGCGCCGGGAGGACCGCCCTATGGCCACCAAGAAGACGACCGCCAAACGTACCGAGGCAAATGTCTCGCCGGAGGAATTGAAGGCCTATTACCGCGACATGCTGCTGATCCGCCGGTTCGAGGAAAAGGCCGGGCAGCTCTATGGCATGGGCCTGATCGGCGGCTTTTGTCACCTTTATATCGGGCAGGAAGCGGTTGTCGTGGGGCTTGAGGCGGCGGCGGAGGAAGGCGACAAGCGCATCACCTCCTACCGCGACCACGGTCATATGCTGGCCTGCGGGATGGACCCCAACGGCGTCATGGCGGAGTTGACGGGACGCGAAGGCGGCTACTCCAAGGGTAAGGGCGGCTCCATGCATATGTTCTCCAAGGAGAAGCATTTTTATGGCGGTCACGGCATCGTGGCCGCGCAGGTGCCGCTGGGAGCGGGCCTCGCCTTTGCCGATAAATACAAGGAGAACGGGCGCGTGACCTTTACCTATTTCGGGGATGGTGCCGCGAACCAGGGTCAGGTCTATGAGGCCTACAACATGGCCGAGCTGTGGATGCTGCCGGTGATTTTCGTCATTGAGAACAACCAGTACGCCATGGGCACGTCACAAAAGCGGTCCACCATGTCCCCGAGTTACTGGGAGCGCGGCGCGGCCTACGGTATTCCGGGTGAGGAAGTCGACGGTATGGACGTGCTTGCGGTCAAGGAAGCTGGCGAGAAGGCCGTGGCCCACTGCCGGGCGGGCAAAGGCCCTTATATCCTCGAGATCAAGACCTACCGCTACCGCGGTCATTCCATGTCGGACCCGGCCAAATACCGCACCCGCGAAGAGGTGCAGAAAATGCGCGATGAGCGGGATCCCATCGAACAGATACGCAGCCTGCTGTTGACCGGCAAGCATGCCACCGACGAGGATCTCAAGGCCATCGACAAGGAGATCAAGGGCATCGTGAACGCCAGCGCGGAGTTCGCGAAGGAAAGCCCCGAGCCGCATCTCGACGAGCTTTGGACGGATATTTACGCAGATGAAATCCCGCAGGAGGCCGTGTAATGGCGACCGAAATACTGATGCCCGCCCTGAGCCCCACCATGGAAGAGGGCACGTTGGCCAAATGGCTGGTCAAAGAAGGCGATACCGTCTCCTCCGGCGATATCATGGCCGAAATCGAAACCGACAAGGCCACGATGGAATTTGAGGCCGTCGATGAAGGCGTGATGGGCAAGATCCTGATCGAAGAAGGCACTGAGGGCGTGAAGGTCAACACGGCCATCGCGATCCTGCTGGAGGAAGGCGAGGATGCCTCGGCCATGGAGAGCGCGCCGCACCAGCCTGCGACAGCGCCCGTGCCGGCGGACAAAAAGCAATCGTCAGAGACCGCGCCGGCCGCCGGCATGTCGCATCCCGAACCGCAGGTCGATACTTCACCCGATTGGCCCGAAGGAACGACGCTCAAGCAGCAAACTGTGCGCGAAGCGCTGCGCGACGGCATGGCCGAAGAAATGCGGCGTGACGGCGATGTGTTCATCATGGGTGAAGAGGTCGGCGAGTATCAGGGTGCCTATAAGATCACCCAAGGAATGCTGGATGAGTTCGGCCCCAAGCGGGTGATCGACACGCCCATCACCGAGCACGGCTTTGCCGGCATCGGGGTTGGCGCGGCATTTGGCGGGCTCAAGCCCATTGTGGAATTCATGACCTTCAACTTCGCGCTTCAGGCGATGGACCATATCATCAACTCGGCGGCAAAGACGCTCTATATGTCGGGCGGCCAGATGGGCGCACCCATGGTGTTCCGTGGCCCCAACGGCGCCGCCGCGCGCGTGGGCGCGCAGCACAGCCAGGATTTCGCCGCGTGGTTCATGCAGATCCCCGGCCTCAAGGTGGTGATGCCCTATGCGGCCTCAGACTACAAAGGCCTGATGAAAACCGCGATACGGGATTCGACCCCGGTGATTTTCCTTGAAAACGAGATCCTGTATGGCCGCTCCTTCGACGTGCCAGAGCTTGACGACTATACTGTGCCGTTTGGCAAGGCGCGCCTCTGGCGCGAGGGCGACGATGTAACCATCGTCAGCTTCGGCATCGGGATGACCTATGCGCTGGAAGCGGCGGATAAGCTCGCGGCGGATGGTATTATGGCGGAGGTGATAGACTTGCGCACGCTGCGCCCCATGGACACCGCCGCGATCCTGAAATCGGTCAAGAAAACCAATCGTTTGGTCACGGTTGAGGAGGGTTGGCCGCAGGGCAGTGTCGGCAGCTATATCTCATCGGTGGTAATGCAGGAGGCTTTCGATTACCTCGATGCGCCAGTGATTTGCTGCACGGGCAAGGATGTGCCCATGCCCTATGCCGCCAATCTGGAAAAGCATGCCCTCGTCACCACCGCCGAGGTGGTCGAGGCCGTGAAAAAAGTAACCTACAAATAAGGAGCGGACACTATGCCCACCGAAATCCTCATGCCCGCTCTGTCGCCCACGATGGAGGAAGGCACTCTCGCCAAATGGCTCGTCAAAGAGGGCGATACCGTGTCTTCCGGCGATGTGATGTGCGAGATCGAAACCGACAAGGCCACGATGGAGTTCGAGGCCGTCGATGAAGGCGTGATCGGCAAGATCCTCGTGAGTGAAGGGACCGAAGGCGTGAAGGTGAACGCGCCGATCGCCGTGCTGCTCGAAGAGGGCGAAAGCGCAGATGACATTGGAAAGGCGTCCACCACGGCGGCCCCGGCCTCCAGTACTGTAGCGCCGGCAGATGCATCGGACAAGACCGCCCCCGCCAAGGGGTACGGCCGTGGCGAGACGGATGCCACCCCTGCTCCCGCAGCCCCCACCGGCGCAGACGGCAGCCGCATCTTCGCCTCGCCGCTGGCCCGCCGCATCGCCGCGCAAAAAGGCCTAGATCTTGCAGAGATCAAAGGCTCCGGTCCGCACGGGCGAATCGTAAAAGCCGATGTTGAAGGGGTGTCCAAATCCGACGCACCGAAAGCAGCCGAAACGCCCGCTGCTGCGCCACCCAAAGCCGCGCCTGCCGGCCCCTCCGGCGATGCGGTCGCCAAGATGTACGAGGGCCGGGAGTATGAGGAGATCACTCTAAACGGCATGCGCAAAACCATCGCCGCGCGCCTCACGGAAGCCAAGCAGACCGTCCCGCACTTCTATCTACGCCGCGATATCGAGCTTGATGCGCTGATGGCCTTCCGTGCGCAGCTCAACAAACAGCTTGAGCCGCGCGGGGTTAAACTCTCAGTCAATGACTTTATCATCAAAGCCTGCGCGCTTGCCCTGCAACAGGTGCCTGATGCAAACGCCGTTTGGGCGGGGGACAAAGTCTTCAAGCTCAAGCCCTCGGATGTGGCCGTTGCCGTAGCGATCGAAGGGGGCCTCTTTACGCCGGTGCTGCAAGATGCGGAAATGAAGTCACTATCCGCGCTCAGCGCCGAGATGAAAGACCTCGCATCCCGCGCCCGTGACCGCAAATTGGCTCCGCACGAATATCAAGGCGGCAGCTTTGCCATTTCCAATTTAGGTATGTTCGGCATCGACAACTTCGACGCGGTCATCAATCCACCGCATGGGGCGATTCTAGCCGTAGGCGCCGGTGTCAAGAAACCAGTCGTGAAGAAAGATGGCGAACTTGGCGTCGCGACGGTCATGTCCGTCACGCTGTCTGTCGATCACCGCGTCATCGACGGTGCGCTGGGTGCCGAACTGCTTAATGCGATCAAGGATAATCTCGAAGCACCCATGACTATGCTCGCCTGATGTCACATTTACTAAAATACTGTGAGGAGTGTGAGGGGCAAATCCCCTGATCTCCGCCTCGCAGGGTCGCCGCAAATCATAGGAAAAGCCGGAGCAATGCTTCGGCTTTTCGTGTTCTAGATTTACGGCCGCTCAATCTTCCCAAGGGCCCAGCATGTGGTTCATCGACACCGATGGCTGATCGCAGCCAGCCTCGCCCACGATTCGTGCCGGAATGCCCGCTACCGTCTTGCACGGTGGCACATCCTCAAGCACGACAGAGCCCGCTGCAATGCGGCTGCAATGGCCGATCTTGATGTTGCCAAGCACCTTGGCCCCTGCGCCGATCAATACACCGTCCCCGATCTTGGGATGACGGTCCTCTTCTTCCTTGCCCGTTCCCCCCAATGTGACGGAATGCAACATCGAGACATTGTCACCAACTATGGCCGTCTCACCGATGACGATGGAATGCGCATGGTCTATCATGATGCCCTTGCCAATCCGCGCGCCGGGATGAATGTCCACGCCGAAAATTTCCGATACCCGCATCTGAAAGAAGTAGGCGAGGTCAAGTTGACCCCGGCGCCAAAGAAAATGGCCGACCCGGTAGGCTTGTACCGCCTGATACCCTTTGAAATACAAAATAGGCTGTAACAAGCGATGGCAGGCAGGATCGCGGTCATAGATCGCGACCAAATCCGCGCGCGCGGCGTTCACGAGCGAGGGATCCTCGGCATAGGCCTGATCGACGATTTCGCGCACGACCATCATCGACATCTCATTCGAGGACAGCTTTGCCGCCACCCGGTAGGAGAGAGCCTTTTCAATCGATCCATGGTGCAGAATAGTCGCATGCACGAAACCGCCGATAAGCGGTTCTGCCGCGACCGCTTTTTCCGCGTCATATTTGATCTGGTTCCAGACTGGATCCACAGCGGCGAGCTTGCTTTTCGGGGTGGCCATCAGAGCTATTCCTTGTCTCTTTGTCTGACGCGAACCTAGCACAGTTCGGCGCTATGCAAACCCGTGCTTTGTCTCCCGCCCTCCGCCGCCAGATTGTCAAAGCATTGAGCACCTCCGTCATTGCCTCAGCGGTGCCCCCGTGACCTCGCGTCGTCGTTGCACCACGCAGATCCGCCAACGCGACTGTGCGAAGGCTTCCATCCCCCCACCGCGGATGCAGTTTGCGCAGCCGCTTGACGGTCTTGTCCGCGACATGCGCGCGCCAGATTAGATCCGCCGCGTAATCGACTCGTTCAGAGACTGGGCGCTCGGCCAGCGCGCGGGCCGCATGATGCAGATCCGCCAGCCCAATCCGCCTCACGGCACCACGACCGCCAAGCGGTTAAACAGCCCGGCACCAAAGGCCGCCGATACTTGCGCCACCTCAAAGGAGAAAACCCCGCTCATACCGTCTGACGCCTGTGCAGCCGCACTGTAGGAATAATTCGGCACGCCCACAGTCTCCTCGCGGACCACCATCCCGTTGGTCCTGATGCGCAGCAGGTAGCTCTCCGTTTCTTCCCCCAATGGCACGTCGGCCGGTTCCCAGGCATCACCGTCAATGCGCGTCCGGCGCACCCAAGTGAGCGCCAATGCTCCATCGCCGTCACGCTTAGCGCGAAGGTGCACGGGGCTTAGGGGCCGCAAACCATTTCCATCAAACGCCCGCTCAAATTGTCGGTAGGAGGGATCATCGACCGATCGCTGCGCTGGTCCGATCCGGTAGTTCTGACTGACCCTGCGCAAATTGCGGCTCATGTCTATCTGAAGTGGAACACCATTCAGGAGCACGAATTGTGAACCCGGCGGCCAGACATCCGGGATCAGCCCATCGGTCCCTGCCTGCCCGCGCAAGCGATTGCTCAATCGATACGTCAGCGGCGCGATCAGTTCGGCAGTCTGGAATTGAAATACTTCCCAATTGTCACTGCTGCCATCCCCAATTGCCGCAAGGTTCGCACCGCTGAGCAGAGCTTCATGATCGACCGATTCAAGCAGTCCACTTACCAGCCGTACCTCCAGCGCCTCGCGGCGATCCATGATCCCCGCACACGCGCGCCGCATCCCGGATCGCGTGGTCCCAATGGTAGAACGTATCGGCAGGACCGTATTAAGCGCGTAGCTCTGGTCCGTCAGACTAGAATACAGCGCGACGCTACCGGGCCACGGGTTTGCGGTGGCCACGACATAAGGTGCATGGGGCACCTCGTCGCCGGTAAGCAACGGAAGATCCAGAAAAAGAGGTTCGACAGGCACAGGCGCCACGAACGTCGGCAGCCCTATAAGCTCATCATACAAAGGTGATAGCGCGTAGACTTCAGGATCCACACGCACCGCTTCAATCTGCTGGAACTCTGCCTGATCGACCCGATCAATCCGGTATAGCGATCGTCCCTCCCGCTGATCACCGGGCAATGCCACGACATCGCCAGCACGCACCGGCATTTTTGAGGGCGGTAACGCAAATTGCACCGTCTCGCGCGCGATCCGCGCCTCATTGAGCCAGCGCTCAGCGACCTGCCTTCCCTCGGCGCGAGTCAGCAGCATCGTAAATTCGGTCGCGGACACCGCATGTGTTTCCTCATCGGGCAATACCGCTTCCTCGGAGATGACATCGAAACTGGCGTCGGCTTGAATAAACCGCAGCCGCACACGCCCCGAAATGGCAGCATCCGCATCGCGCACCTGCACCGACGTGCCGTCCAAATCCGCGCTCACCGCAAATGTCTCAGGGTCGAGCGCTGTCTCACGCAACCCATCACGCATGCGAAACCGCAAGACACCGTCGCGCTCAACCGCGTCGAAGCCATAGCGCAGCATGAGCGGCTGCAAGGACGCGCGCGCGTCGCCCACATCTGACACACCGTAGCCGCGCACAACTCCGTAGAGCCCATCAGTATCAATCGCTCCGACACCGGCGCGCCGACAAATCTCGTCGACCACAGAGGCGAGGCTGCGCGAGGAGCTGCGCCCGTTGAGCCAGTGCCCCCGTGCATAATTGCCTCCATCGCTCCAAAAATCACGGCTGTTCGGGAAAAAAGGATAGGGGCGTACATCCCACGCCCAGACGAAGGCACGGCTCATATCGATCATCGGCCCGTCGTATTCAATACCTCTGGGATTGTTCTGCGGCTGCGCCCAATAGTCGATCATCGCACGCAAATATTGCATCTGCATTAGATCGTCGCGCGCCCCGTCCGAAAACCGCGGCAGGCTGCTCTCAGAGGACTTAAGATCAAGGAACTTGTTGGGTTGGTTCGTTCCCTTGTCGATCGCCGCACAGCCGTATTCGGTGAACCACACCGGCTTGTGCCCCGGCAACCATCCCGTGGGCTGGTTTGCGCGTTCCCCGTCGATCCGCTCATAGTGTAGATTTCCCCACCAATTACGAATGTCTTTATACCGGTAAATCCATGGCTCGTCGTGGTCCCCATCCGTGATCGGAGTGCGTATCTGCGCGCCGCGTTCCTCGACCGATCCATAGAACCAGTCATAGCCCTCCCCACCTTCGATATTGGATTGGAGATAGCCAAGGTTGTAGATGTCGTCCCACTCAAGGGCATCCACGTGCTCGACACCGTCGCGCCAATCCGATAACGGCATATAGTTATCGATGCCGATGAAATCGATCTGCGGATCGGCCCAGAGCGGGTCAAGGTGGAACAAACGGTCGCCCGTGCCATCCTGTGGCTGGTAGCCGAAATACTCGGACCAGTCCGCCGCATAGCTGACCTTGGTATCCGGGCCAACCAGTGCGCGCACCTCAGTGGCCAGCGCGCGAAACGCCTCTACCGCAGGAAAAACAGTCCGCCCCGAGCGTATCTGTGTCAGTCCGCGCATCTCAGAGCCGATGCAAAACGCATCAACGCCGCCCGCTGCTTTGCACAGTGCCGCATAATGCAGAATAAACCGCGTGAGCGTCCATTCCTGCGGCCCTGAATAGGTAACAACACCATTCTGCACCATAAAATCAGAAGCTTGCACCGTCCCGAAAAACGCAGCCACCTCCGCCGCCGCCGCAGGCGTCGCATCGGTCGTGCCAGGTTGCCCTGGTGCAAGCGCCGTCGTGATGCGGCCGCGCCAAGGAAGCGCCGGTTGCCCCTCCTCGCCGGTATAGGGGTTGGGTAGTGTGTTCCCCTCCAGCTGGTCCATGAGGATGAACGGATAAAACATCACCGCTTGCCCTGCCGCGTTCATCGACTGGATCGCTTCGATGACCGCCGCATCCGCAGGCGTGCCACCGTAGATCGGCCGCTCATCGGCGCCGCGCGCGATGACGTCGGCGATCCCACGCGCGGTTCCCGCCACACGCCAGGGCATCTCTTCGCCGTCGATCTGCGCATCCTCTACCATGGGCCGCACGCGACATTCCCCGGCCCGCAAGTCCGAGCCGAACCATGACACCACCAGCGAAGTCGATTTCAGCTCCGGCAGCTCTTCCTCCAGTGCCTGCATCGAGGTGAGAAAATCCGTCTTGCCGGACGGCGAATTGATGTTGGCGCTCCAGCGCGCTTGGTTATCACCGCGGTAGCTTACCGGCGTCGTCGCAAGTGAATATTCTCCCGTCCCAGGGATCAGCGCCACCGCCTCCACGCCATAGCTCAGCGCATGGCTTGCACCCGCAGCGCCCCGCTGCTCCGGGCGGATCACTTCAAAACTGAATTGGGGCACCCGGTTGCCAAAGCGCTGCAACGCGAGCGCTTCCATCACCACATAGGCGGTGCCACGATAGGCGGGCACCATGCCCGGCCCCTCGACCGCCTCCATCAAAGGATCAGGCTGCTGCGTTGCATTGCCTGGATAAACGGTCATGTTCAAATCGTCTGGCGCAATCTCTTCCCCATCCGCCCAGATGCGGCCAACGCGAATGATTTCGCCTTCACATAGCGCAATGGCCACATTCACCCTATAGCTGTATTCGGTCGTTTGCGGTTGCGCGCGGCCCCCTTTCCCACCACCGCTCGTGCTGCTGATCTCCTCGAAGTCGGAGGCCCAGATCACCTGCCCACCCAGCCGCAAACGGCCGTAAACCTGCGTCACCGGATCACCCTCACCGGCACTCGTCAGTCGAAACCGGTCGACCCGCCCCGTCTCAACCGCCTGGCTGCCACCGCCCAGGATTTTTTGATCCACCACACGGCCCAGCGTCGCCCCTACCGCGCGCCCCACCGCAACAGAAGACAACCCAGCCAGCGTTCCCCCGACCGAACCACCGACGGCTGCTCCAGCTGCTGAAAATAATATCGTCGCCATCAGGTGACCTCCTTGGGAAATTCAAAACACGCCACAATCCGGCGCCGCCATGCGGGGCCCAGCGGGCTCTCCACCACACCGTGCCGCGCGTAGGCATGGATAAAACGCGGTGCATCTCCGGTTGCGGAGAGGATACCCAAATGCTTGGCCACCGCCCCCTGCCGCATGCGAAAAAGAAGCACATCCCCGGTATTCGCCTGCGCGACGGTCTTCGACTTCAAATGGCGCAGCGCCGCAGCCCAAAGCCGCTCTTCTCCCTGCGCCTCGGACCAATCCATCGAGTAGGCGGGCACAGGCTCAGGCTCTGCGCCATAAACCTCGCGCCAGACCCCACGGATCAGCCCCAGACAATCGCTACCCGCCCCGCGCGTAGCACTCTGGTGGACGTAAGGCGTCCCGATCCAGCCGCGCGCGGCGAAGACGATGCCCGCACCGCTCATCTGCGGGATCCGCCCGTGTTCGCATTGCCACTGCTGGGCACCGAAACGACCCAATCCTCGCCCGGCAAATCAGGAAACCCTTGATAGTTTTCAAAGTTGTTGAACTTGAGGCGACAGGTCTCCACCCGCTTGTCGCAGCCAGCCACCAACCGCACCTGCATACCCGCCTCGACCCTGCCGCGAATGGGCTCCCAAAGCTCGATCACGCGCGCAGACCCCTCCATGCGGTCCGCCTTGATCGTCCCCCACAAGCCTTCCGCAGGCCCGCTGAGGATCTCCAGCCGCCCCCGCGTAAACCAGTCAGCATCGTACGAAAGGAGCTCCTGCCACGCAAACCGCCTCGCACCTGTGACGGTTTGCACGGGCAGCGACTGCGCATACCCCTCCTGCGCAAGATCAAAGCGACAGTTGCCATCGCCCAGCACTGCGGAGCATGGCTTTTGATACACTCGCCCCAAGGGCCGGTTCAGCCCCTCGGCAAGCCCGCGCAATTCCGCACGAAAGCCACCGCCCGCGCGCGTCAGCTCCCCCAGATGCCCTCGAAAATTGAGCCAGTGCTGCAACGGATCAGCCCAATTAACCAACCATGCGCGCACTTCCGCGCCGTCAAATCGCCCCTGCTCGATCTCATCCTCGCGCAGCGAGATGTCGGACAGCGCCCCCAGTGCCTCTGTGTTGTCTACCGACAGCCCCGTCGATTGCGCCAGCGCCAGCGCGCTCAGTCCCGTATCCGCCCTAAATTCATATCCGGCAAATTTCAGCGGCAGATCGTGGTCGGTGAACGCAAACACCGCCCCATCCTTGCGTGTGATCGCCCAGGCATGGCAAACTGTTGTGAGCCCACCGGCAAGATGCGCACCCAACCCTTCGTTGAAATCCACCATCACACCCGCACCTCACGTACCGGGATGTCCGGCACCTGACCCGCGTGGAAACTGGCGATATTCGTCAACAGGCTGTCACTGTCGAACCGCACCGGCACGTCGAACTCATAGCCCGCAAACACGCGCGTGTCGGGATCGGGCGCATCCGCAAATGTGATTAGGCCCGTCGTCTCGTCGACCTCATAGTCGATGCTCTCGGTTTTATCGTCCTGCTCCACCGCGATCACAACCGATCCTGCGACCGGCTTGGTGATGGGTCGCGCATAAAAATGCCCGCCTGAGCGGTAGGTCTTGATCAGCTGAAACTGCCGTGTGATCCCGTCACCTTGGGCGATCTGCTGATCTTCTCGCTTGACCTCCACGGAGGGCTTGCTGGATTTGTAATCCGACCAGTCCTTCCAGCGAAACCCGAACAGCTGGCCAAAGCGCGCCTCGTAAAACGCGATCACCGCCTCCACATCGTCGAGGGAACGTAGCCCAAGACCCGCGTCATAGACACGGCGCGAATGCGCCCAGGGCGTGTTGCGCTCTTCATACCCATTGGCAAGCGTTACGACGTCGACCCGCCGCTGCGGCCCGCCCAACGCGCCAAAGCTCAGGTCAGCCGGAAATTGTACCTCATGAAAACTCATCGCGCGTCCCTCCAGTTATCGGTTTTTCGCGCCGGCGCTCAGCGCGCGGCTCATCTGTGCGGCGATCTGCCCGCGCGAACGTTGGAAGCCCGCGACATCTGGCGTGGAGATGTTCATCACTACCGTGGCGCCACCGCCGCCGCCGCCGCCCGAACGCACGCCCAGCTTGCCGTCAGGACCGCGCGCCAGCGGCATGATCGCCTCCGGCCCCGCTTCGCCCATCACTCCCATGCCGCCACGCATCCCAAAATGCGTGGCCTGAGAGACAACACCCCCATCGGCAAAAGGCATTACCCGCCCCGCGCTGAACGGTGCGCCGTTTGCAAAGGGCAAAACCCCTTGAATCAGCCCCGTCACCCCTTGCGTCAACAGGCCACCGAAATGGTCCGTCACTGGTTTTACGGCCGCATTATAGGCGCTGTTGGACAACGACTGCGCCACCGTGGTGAGCGCGTCTGACAACTTCATCCCATCAAATACCACGCCATCGAATGCGCGGCGCAGTCCCCGGCTTAAACCACGCTCCAGCGTCGCTACATCCTTGCCCGTCGCCGCCAGCGACGTGCTCATCCGGCGCAGCTCACTGTCGAAACCGGAGACGAGCACGCTCGTCTGCCCCAAGGTCTGGTTCAGCACGGAAGCATCCGTGCTCAGATCGTCGAAACCTTCGTCATCTATCATCAGTCTGATCCTTTGTCTTATCGGGATAGGCCGCCATCAGCGCGGCCAATCCATCCCTCAGCAGCGGCGCGTTCGCCGCACCACTCCCCAGCATCACCTGCAACTCCGCAGGCGTCAGTGCCCAGAACGCATCGGGGCTGAGCCGCAAGCCGTAAAGCCCCGCACGCATCAGCGCGGGCCAGTCGAAACCGTCACTCACGCCTGAACCACAAACGCCCGCGCCAGCAGTTCCGCCGCCGCTTGCGCCGCGCGCATTGGCCCCCCGTCGATCTCCGCGCGCGCCAGTACGTCGGGGTCCATCTCCACCCCGCCACCGCGCAATCCCGCACACAACAGCGCCAGCACGTCACGCGTGCTGAACCCGCCCTGCTCGAAACGCTGCACCAGCGCCATCAGCGACGGCTCCGCCAGATCCTCCTCCAGCTCCGCCAGCGCGCCCAACGTCAGCTTCATGCGGTGGTGCTGCCCCTCGACGACCAGCACCACTTCTCCCCGCCACTTATTCTCCATCTTTACACGACCGGATCGATGGCGGGGATGAACTGCAACCGACCGGCAGAGGCGAGCGACAACTCATACGTAGCCTCACCGTTCAACTGCCCCGCAAACTCCAGCGAGGTCACCTGAAACGGCCCCTCCACGACACCAAAATCAGGGATTACCACCTGAAAATTCGGCGTCAGTCCATCGAACAGCAACTGCCGTGCCCGCTCATCCGTGGCCGCATCGCGAAACACGCCCGACCCGCTGATCGCAGCCGAGCGGACGCCTGCTCCCGCCAACAACTCACGCCAGCCACCTTCACTGTCGAGTGCCGTCACATCAACCGCCTCCGCGTTGAAACTGATGCGCGTGGCACGCAGCCCGGCGATGGTTTCGAAGGTGCCATCGGTGCTCATATCCACTTTGACCAAAAGGTCCTTGCCTGCTTGAACAGCCATCTTTCGTACTCCTGTAATCTGCCGTTTGGCGTTAAGAATTAGTCACCCGCGACTCGCGCTCGAAATCGCAAATCAATCTGGCGCGCACTGGCCGCGTCGATGCGGCGCGCGCTGCCCCGCTCGAAGCGAAGCGAGACGAGATGCCCCCGCGCAAGCGTCAGATCAGCGTCGTGCAAGGCATCCGTCACCGCGCCTGCCGCCGCTTTCGCCGTGGCAAAACCGGGGCTCGTCGTGATGACCGAGACGGTCAGAAAATGCACCGATCCCGCGCCGCTGATGTCTGACGCATCGCGCACCGTCTCCGAGCCGAACCGCACATAAAGGGTCGGCACCGCGCCCGCAGGGACCGCGTCGTAAATGGCCTCCCCCACAATCGCGGCCAACGCCGCATCACCGCTCAACTCTGCAAAAACCGCCGCCTGAAGCGCACCTGAAATCGCATAGCTCATACCACCTGCTCCTCTTGGGCAAAGCAGATGAGATAGCGCCCCTGCACATCCGCCTCCGCCACAGCTTCGATCGTGAAAATCCGGTCTCCCTCGCGAAACCGCTGCTGCGCTGCCGGGCGCGCCACGTGGCCAATCGGAGAGGCGCGCACAGTAATGCGGTACGCCATCCGGCTGACCGGTGCGCCGCTCTGCGCGGTCTCGCGGCCGCTGCGCGGGCTCACCTGCGCCCAAAGCACCCCCAACGGCACCCATCCCGTGACAAAGCCGCCTGCCCCATCCCCCAGCACATCGGGCGCTTCGAGCACCAGTTGCCGGTCCAGCCGTCGCACGCTCATGTCCGCACTCCGCTGCGGCCAAGTCGCAGCGAACGGAACCGCTCTATCAGCGATGTAACCCCAAACGGCATACAGCCGCCGTCCAGAGCTGTGTCGTGGCGATACTCATAGTAATGCGTCGCCAGCATCAAAACCGCCTGGCGCAGATCCGCCGGCACATCGTCCCACTCCGGCCCGAAGCCTGCCAGGAACCGCACCCGCAGCTCGCCGCCCGTCTCAGGGTGCGGCAGCGCCGCACCGGTCGCCCGCAAACGCGGCGTCACGCTGTCGCGCTCCAGCCAGTAAGCCGCCGCATCGACCGTCCGAGACGCGCCATTCCGTGCAACGACCTGCACATCCGCGATCACTGTGACCGGCGCCACAGCCAACGGCACAGCCGATGCCGACGTGAATTGCGAGACGACCTGAGTGAATTCACGCTCGATCAACGCCTTGCCCGTGCGGGCCTCGATCGCAGCCATCGCCGCCCGCAGGAAGCTGCCCAGCACGGCGTCTTGCAACGTCTCCTCAGCAAATCCGCTGCCCATCCGCAGATGCGCCTTGAACACCCCAACTGGCAGAGCCGCGTCAGGCACATTTGTTTCCGTTATCAACATCCCAAAGCCTCTCTCAAACTTCCGTCAAAATCACGCCCCGGCAGGCTACCCCCCTCCCGGACGCACACCCCACCTCTGCATTGCTCGATCGGAGGGGAGCAGCTAGACAATGCAAAGGGGTAGTCAGGGCGCACGCCCGGACCGGAGCAGACAAGTCCCGCTCCGGCTTCGACGCTGCCGTTAGGCAGTGCCGAATTTCAGAAGCTTGATCGCGGCGAAATCGCTCACATCGCCTCCCACGCGCTTTGTCGCATAAAACAGCACATGCGGCTTGGCGCTGAAAGGATCGCGCAGGATGCGCAGATCGGGACGCTCCGCGATGGTATAACCCGCTGCAAAGTCGCCAAAGGCAATCGCAGTCGCGTCATTGGCCGCATCCGGCATATCCTCGGCAATGAGCACAGGGTAGCCCATCAAACGTGCAGGCTCACGCGCAGCCAGACCGTCGGACCACAAGAAACGGCCATCCATGTCCTTGAGTTTACGCACAAAACCCGCCGTCTTGGAGTTCATCACAAACGAGGCATTTGCACGGTATTGCGCGCCCAACGCATAGACCACATCTACAATAGCGTCCGGCGTCACTTCTCCCGCTGACCCCGTGGGCACATAGCCAAGGTTGCCCCAGGCCCAAACGTCATTGTCGACCGTCGCATGGGCAAGGATACCCTTAGGCTTGTCCACCCCGTCGCCGTTGATGAAAGCGGAGGCCTCGGCGCGGGCGAACTTGTCAGCAATACGGCCCGCAAGCCAGCCCTCGATGTCGAACGCCGCATCGTCAAGCAGACGCTGCGACGCCTTGGGCAGCGCGCTCAGTTCGTGCAACTGTACCGTGATCCGGTCGATCTGTGGCGTGTCGCTCTCACCGACGGAGGAGGACTCAGTCGCCCAACCAGCACCCACATCGGAATGATCCACCAGCACGTCATAAGACGTCGCCTCGACATTCACCACACTCGCAATCGCACGTATTGACGCGGTGGTGTTGAGGACGGATTTCACGATATCTGAGGTCTGCGGGTCAACAAGGTACCCACCATCCGAGTTCACCGCCGTCGAGAGCGCCTTGCCCTCCAGATGCAGACCACGCAGGCCGTCATCATCACCAGAACGCACATAGGCGTTGAAGGCTTTCTGATGCGGCGCACCCGCATCCACGGCACCCGCCAAAGGAGTACGCGCAGCAGTCATAGTTTTACGATCCAGCATGGTCATTCGCTCTTCTGTTTGTTGAAGTTTCGTCTCAATATCGGCTTGGAAGCCCTTGAACTGCTTGACAAAGCCGGTCACGGCCCGTCGCACATCCTCAGCCGGGGAAAGGTCCCCGACATAGCCTTCGGTGTCGCTCATGTCGCGTCCCCCTTTGGTTGGTTCGACGAAGGGCGGATATCGGCGCTCGCCGCATCGAAAACCCCCGCCATCTCGCGCAGGACATCACCAAGGCGCACAAATCCGTCCGCCTTCGCCCCAACCCGCGCACTGGGAAGCATCGGAAAGGTCACAAGCGACACCTCCCAAAGCTCCAGTTCCTGCAAGAGCCGCTGGCCCTTGGTATTCTTGGTGGCCTTCACCGTACGGTATCCGATGCTGAGCCCGTCAATCGCACCCGCCTCGATGAGCGCGATCGCCTCGCGACCCTTCTCCACCGACTGTAAAATGCGACCCTTCACGAACAGCCCGCGCGCATCCTCACGCACCTCGTCCCACACGCCAATCGGTTGCGCCGGATCATGCTGCCACAGCATCTTGACGCCACGCCCCGCCGCTTTGAGCGCCATAAGGCCCGCGCCATAGGCCCCGCGCTGCACCACGTCATTGCCTTGATCGACCGCATCAAAAAAGCTGGCGTAGCCCTTGATCTCGACACCACCCTCGACTTTTGCCACCTCGTCAAACTGCATGAACTTGCGTTCCAGCCCGCCGCAAAAGGGAGACAAACCTTCCCCGCCCTCCGCGCCGCGCGCGAAGTCAATTCCACTCATATCCATGGTCTTCTCCTGTTATTCGTTCAGCTCAGCGGAACCACGTCCAGATACGTCTGCACCGCCTTGGCCAGTACCACCGCCGCCACCCCGTAGACCGCCAGCCACAGCCGCCGCTCAAGCCGCTCCATCATCTGCTCGATCCGGTCCAGCCGCTTGTCGAGGTTCTGCAAATGGATCGCCGTGACCCGCTCATGCGCCTGAAGCCGCATCCCCGGCGCACATTGAAACCGCTCTACCGGAAGCTCACTCATCGGCAGCCACCGCAGGCAGACCCAACAGGCTGCGCTTTTCCGCTTCCGTCAGGAAATCTGCTCCGGCCACCCGCGCCCATTGGGCATCGCGCTCGGCACTCAACGCAGGCACCTGATCCAGATCGGGCTTCAGCTCGACCGCCTCGCCGGTAAACCCCGACAACCAATGCGCCAGAACCGCCGTCACCCGGCTCGCCAAGGGCAGCACCGTCAAACGGTAGAACGCCCGGTGTGCCTCCTGATAATTCGCATAAGTCGCATCGCCCTGGATCCCGATGAGCATTGGCGGCACCCCAAACGCCAGCGCAATCTCGCGCGCCGCCGCCTCTTTAGTCTTCTGAAACTCCATGTCGGAGGGCGAAAAGCCCATCGGCTTCCAATCCAGCCCACCTTCCAACAGCATGGGCCGCCCCGCATTGCGGGCCCCCTGATGATGACTCTCCATCTCACTTACCAGACGCTCATACTGGTCATTGGTCATCGCCCCCTGACCATCCGCACCCTTATAGATAATCGCCCCCGAGGGCCGCGCCGCATTATCGAGCAGCGCCTTGCTCCAGCGGGAGGCAGAGTTGTGCACATCCACCGCCGTCGCCGCCGCCTGCATCGGGCTAAAGCCATAGTGATCGTCTTGCGGATGAAAGTTGCGCGCATGGCAAATGGGCGTGCCCTGTGTCGCGTCAAACCGATGCTTACGCCCGCTCACCGCATACTCATACGCCACGGGCCAGCCATCAGCCCCCGGCACGACACTCATCCGGTCCGAGCGCAACACATGCAGCTCGAGCGGCACGCCCTCACCCTCGCCAACCGCCTCGATATAGGCGTTCCCCGACAAAAGCAGCTGCGCATAAAGCGCCTCCAACAGCTCCGCGCGCCCCTGCGCGCCGTTGGGCCGCGCAATCAAGCCCAGCACCGGATGCGTATCAAACCGCTGCGCTGCGTCCTGCAACACCAAAGGCAGCGCCGCCGCCGCCTCGGCGATCAGCTTGACCGAGCGGAAGCCAACAGGATTGCCCGCAAAACCAGTCTTCGTCAGGGACACCGTGTCGCGCGGGCTCCACGCCACGCGACCAGAGGTTTGCACACCCACCACACGCCCGGTCGCAGACGCCTTTGCCTCGATCACTTCCGCCGTCCCGCGCTTTAGAAAATCAAACACCCATGCTCTCCAATCCGATATCCCGTGGCAGACCCGCTGCCTTGCCGTCTCTGAGAAACAATCTCTCACCAAAGGATTAACGCTGCCGGACCAGACCGCGCGCCGCCCGCGCAACACCCATCGCATCAACAAAAAAGGAGGGCCAAAGCCCCCCTTTCATCTGCAACACCCTGCCCCTTGCACCCTTTGTCATATCCCATTCGACATCGGCCAACGCCACCGCCCTATCAAAGCGAGCGAACCCCCGGCTGCCGCCACTTGGCCGCAGGCTCGATCATCAACTCATGCAGCGCCCATACAAGCGCATCCACACGGTCCGGCGAGCCTCCGCCTTCATAGCCGCGCCGCGTCATCCGGCACATCTGATCCTCCAGATCCTGCATGCCGGCCACATGAAACACCCGCCCCTGTTCATAGAGCGCCGCCACAGGCTCCGCCCGCGCAACCTTCCCCCGGCTCGCATGCACGCCTTTGTACGGCACCAGTGGATCGACCTGCCGGATCACCTCCTGCACCATCTGACCACCCTGATTGACCTCCGCCACCAATCGGTCCGCACCAAACTGCTCCATCGCCGCGATCGCCGCACGCGCCCAGCCACTCGGCCCCATCCCGCGCACCGTGCAATCGGCAAGCACATAAGCGCGCCAATCCTGCGGCGGCCCGCTACACTGCACGCCCGCCACCACAATCCCACATTCATCGGCCGATGCGCCGGAGGTGGTCGCCGGGTCAACCGCCACCACAATCCGATCCAGCTCGGGCAAGTCCCTAGCCAGCGCGCCCTCCAGCATCGCACTGGTCCAGAGCGCGCCCTCGGCATCCGCCAGCAACACCCCGTCCAACTCCTGCCGCCCCAGCCGCGTGCCCCGATACCGCGCGCGCACCTCCTCCAGAAACGACCCGGCAAGGTTTGCACGGTTCGCCTCCGTTGGCGCTTGGGTCAGCACCGTCGAGGGCGAGGCCAGCAGGGCCTTGAGCACACCCACATTCCGCGGCGTCGTCGTCACACAGACCTGCGGCAACGCCCCCAGACGCAGCGCGAATTGCAGCATATCCCAGGTCTCCTGCGCCTTTTTCCACTTGGCAATCTCATCCACCCAGGCCGCATCGAATTGCGGCCCGCGCAGACCCTCTGGATCATGCGCCGTATGCACCGTGGCCACCGCGCCATTGGGCCAGACAAGCCGCTTGCGCGAGGCCTCCCAATCAGGCCGACGGTCCGCAGGCGAACAGGCCAAAATTCCGCTGTCGCCAAAAATCATCACCTCGCGCACCTGCTCGATGGTTTCCCCGACCAGTGCCACGCGCCGCGCACGCCCCGGATCGAGCGGTCGCGCCCCCTCCACGGCGCTGCGCACCCATTCGGCGCCCGCACGGGTCTTGCCCGCCCCGCGCCCGCCCATGATGACCCACGCCCGCCAGTCCCCCTCAGGGGGCAATTGATGCGGCATGGCCCAAAAGTCGAATAAGTAAGGGAGAGCACGAAGCTCCCCCTCATCCAGCTCATTCAGGAACTTCTCCTGAACCGATGGAACAGCGGAGCCGATCCAGCTTGCACCCGATATCAGCCCGCGCTTTGTCCATGTCGAGGGCATAGCCTCCACGCGTAATTCCGGCTTGTTTGTTTCGGCAGTCATTCAAGATCAATCCCGCTTTTTGACAACGCGCAACCGTCTCAGATAGTTGTGAAACAGTCCTGGACGTTGTGGTTGCATCGATTTCCTCTCCGGCTGTTGCCCGTTCCTTCAGGCTCTCAATCGCTTCTCTTAGCTCGGCAAGCGAACGCTGTACGGAGGCAAACATGTCCTCTGCAAGCGTCAGTTCGTCAAGCATTGGCACCGGTTGGGTAGTCATCTGTTCTCGGTCCTTTCGCTTGGATTCCTCCAATCGAAAGACGTGGAAAAGCGGCCCCAACTAAACGTCAGGGCCGCTCCCCAAATCTCCTAGCATGAGAAATGATATACACTTTTAGACTTAACTGACGATCACTGCGCCGCACGGTGCCGCGCAACACCGTGTGCCCGGTCCCGGCCTAGTCGGAGGCAGTCTCCGCCGCCGCCGCACGCTCCGCCTCAATCTGGCGCCAGACGGCGACATTGCGGTTGTGCTCGTCGAGCGTCACTGAAAACGCGTGCCCCCCCGTGCCGTCGGCCACAAAAAAGATATACGGCGTCTCGTCGGGTTGTGCGGCGGCCATCAGGCTCGCGCGGCCAGGGTTCGCGATCGGCGTCGGCGGCAGCCCCGGAATGACGTAAGTGTTATACTCTGTCTCCGCACGCAGCTCACTGCGCCGCAGCCCGCGCCCCAATATACCCTCGCCTCGCGTGATGCCATAGATCACCGTAGGGTCGGTTTGCAGGCGCATGCCCTGATTGATCCGGTTCACGAATACGCTCGACACCTGCCGTCGCTCGTCCGAGACACCAGTTTCCTTCTCGATGATCGACGCAAGGATCAACAGCTCCTCAGGGCTCTCGATGGGCAGCTCTTCCGCCCGGCTCTCCCATGCCGCCGCCAGCAATGTCTCCTGCGCCGCCTGCATCCGCGCAATCAGCGCCGCGCGGTCATCGCCCTTGCGCACCTCATAGCTGTCGGGCGCAAGTGAGCCTTCGGCAGGCGTCTCCGCAACGGAGCCGTCCATAATATCCATTCCGGCCAAAGCGTTCACCACCTGCCAGCTGGTCACCCCTTCCGCCACAGCGACGCGAAACCGCACATCTGCCTGATCACGCGTCTCGCTGTATTCCGCAGGCACGGCATCCTCGCCTTGGGTAAAGGTCGCCAGCTCCGCAAACCGGTTCGTGGCCGGGTCCAGCTCGCGCACCTGCACGCTCACCTGGTTCACCCCGATGCGGTAGACGATCTCCGTGCCGCAGGTACTCGCCCCTCCGCGCGTGATAGCATCGACGATTTCCTGCATCGACGCCTCCGGCTCGATCAAAAAGCTACCGGCCTTCAGCTCGCCCGTCTTTTCCTCGTAATCAGCGCCGATCCGGAAAATCGCAGACGAATTCACCGCACCCTGATCCGCCAAATCTTGGCTCACCCGCCGCATCGTGGAGCCACTGGGCACCTGCACACAAACCGCCTGCGACAACGGGCCGGGCGCGTCGTATTCTCCACGCCCCCACATGATCAAACCGCCCAACAAGAACAGCGCCACCATCAGGAACGTAATCGCATTCGCTGCCACGTGGCGCCACATTTATTCTACCTTTCCGAACAACACACTCGCGTTAGTCCCGCCAAAGCCGAACGAGTTACTAAGTGCCACCTTGATCTCCCGCTTAACCGGCGCATTCGCCGCCAGATCGATCTTCGTCTCAACCGCAGGATTGTCCAGATTGATCGTCGGCGGTGCCACTTGATCCCGGATCGCCAGGATCGAAAAGATTGCCTCGATCGCCCCCGCAGCGCCGAGCAGATGCCCTGTCGCGGATTTTGTCGAGGACATTGTCACGCGGCCCGCATGCTCTCCCATCATCCGCTCGACGGCACCCAATTCAATGGTATCGGCCATCGTCGATGTGCCGTGCGCGTTGATATAGTCTATGTCCTTCGGCTCTTTGCCCGCGTTGCGCAACGCGGCCCGCATGGAGCGTTCGCCACCCTCGCCGTCCTCGGACGGCGCCGTAATATGATACGCATCGCCCGAAAGCCCATAGCCGATCACCTCGGCGTAAATCTTGGCACCGCGCGCCTTGGCGTGCTCATATTCCTCCAGCACAACAATCCCCGCACCCTCACCCATGACAAATCCGTCGCGGTCCGCATCATAGGGACGGCTCGCGCGCTTGGGGTCGTCGCCGCGCTTGGTGCTCAGCGCCTTGCAGGCATTGAAACCCGCAATCCCGATCTCGCAAATCGCCGCTTCCGCACCGCCCGCCACCATCACATCCGCGTCGCCGTGCATGATAAGACGGCTGGCGTCGCCAATCGCGTGCGCCCCTGTGGAGCATGCCGTCACCACCGAATGGTTCGGCCCCTTAAACCCGTATTTGATCGAAACCTGCCCCGAAATCAGGTTGATCAGCGCGCCAGGCACAAAAAACGGGCTCACCCGCTTGGGGCCTTTCTCCGCCATCATCACGGCAGTGTTCGCGATGGAGTTCAGACCCCCGATACCCGATCCGATCAGCACGCCCGTCCGCTCAAGGCTCTCACGGTCCTCCGGCATCCACCCCGCGTCCTCAACCGCCTGCTGCGCCGCCGCAAGGCCGAACATGATGAACGTATCCACTTTGCGCTGATCCTTCGGCGCCATATACGTGTCGGCATTGAACGTCCCGTCGCTGCCATCTCCCAGCGGCACCTCACAGGCATATTGCGTGATCAGACGGCTGGGATCAAAACCGGTGATTGGTCCCGCGCCCGACTGGCAGTCCAAAATCCGCTTCCAGCTTTCCTCGACCCCGTCCGCCAACGGCGTCACCAATCCCAATCCCGTCACGACCACTCTGCGCATATGCTTGCCCTTTGGAGTATTCCTTGTTGGTCCGGCTATACCTCGCGCATACCGCATTATTCAAGTCTCCGGGCAACGCGGTGCAAAAATACCCCCTCAGGAAGCGGCAAAACTTAGACCGGTGGCCCCTTGCGTGTCATCAAAAGCACTGCCTCACCTTCGACCTGCGCCTCGCGCAGCGGTGCATAGCCAAGCGTCTGCGCAATCCTGAGCGATCCTTCATGTTCCGGCGTGATCATGCACACCGTGCGCCCGGCAACCACCCGGTCGAACCAATCATGCGCTGCACTGGCCGCATCCATGCCAAATCCACGGCTCTGGAACTCCGGGGCCAACACCCAGCCCGTCTCAGGATAGGGATCAAAATCCTCTCCCAACCCGCGCGAGCCAAAGAAAAAACCGGTCTGGCCCGCCATCTCCGCATGGCCGTGCACCTGCACCGCCCACTGGCCAAAGCCCGCGATCTGCCAATGCCCCGAGTTCCGCAAAAACGCGTCCCAGCTGCGCGCGCGCGGCCAAGGCTTGCCACTGATGTGGGCGACCACCTCCGGCGTCCCCCATATCTCCGCAAATCTTTTGAAATCTTCTGTCCTCATGCCGCGCAGGGTCAGGCGCGACGTGTTGATGGTCGGAATCGTTCGGGACATGCAGGCTGACACTCTCGCTCAGATTGAATTGAAGCGCCAGAATTGCCGCACCGCGGCACGGCGAACAAGCCTTATCTGCTCCCAGAATCAAAAACGGCGCCAAACCGCAAATGCGAGGCGCCGCTTGAGTATTTTACCGCCGGTCGAGGCCGACTGAAGTCGGATCAGGAGGCTTCTTTTATGAACTTCACCGCATCGCCGAAAGTCTGGATGTTCTCGGCCGCATCATCGGGAATCTCGATACCGAACTCTTCTTCAAATGCCATGACCAGCTCAACAGTGTCGAGGCTGTCTGCACCCAGATCGTCAATGAAAGAAGCGTTTTCAACGACTTTCTCTTCTTCAACACCAAGGTGCTCGACAACGATCTTTTTCACGCGGTCTGCGACGTCGCTCATACTTTAGTCCTCACTCATTGGGCCGATGGGCCCCTTTGGTCCTGCCCGCTCATGGATGAGAAGGGGTCAGAATGTGCCCCCGTCAGGGGCGGCTCGTTTCCCTAGTTTGCACAAGGGACGGGTCACATCAAGCGCCCGACTGATTTAACTGCGCTCCCTTTAGCATATGCTCAGGGGGACGCAAATGCTTTCCCCGGAAGCCGATCACAGCATCGCCATACCGCCATTCACGTGCAGCGTAGCGCCGGTGACGTATCCCGCCTCGGCACTCGACAAATAGACCACGGCACTTGCGATCTCGCCCGGCGTGCCCATGCGCCCGGCGGGAATTTGCCCCATGATACCCGACTTCTGATCATCGCTCAGCTTGTCTGTCATCGCCGTGGCGATGAAGCCCGGTGCGACCGCATTCACCGTGATGCCACGGCTCGCCACCTCATAGGCAAGGCTTTTGGACATGCCGATCATCCCCGCCTTGGAGGCCGCGTAATTCGCCTGGCCGGGATTGCCCGTGGCCCCGACGATGCTCGAGATATTCACGATCCGCCCCCACCGCGCCTTCATCATGCCGCGCATCACCCCCTTGCACAGTTGAAACGTCGCCGTCAGGTTCACATCCAGAACCGACTGCCACTCCTCATCCGACATGCGCATGAACAGGTTGTCGCGCGTGATGCCTGCGTTGTTGACCAGAATATCCACCGATCCCATCGCCTCCACCGCCTGCTTGGGCAGCGCTTTGACCGCGTCCATATCGCTGAGGTTGCAATACAGCACGTGGGCACGCTCCCCCAGCTCGGACGCCAGCGCCTCCAACGGCTCCGTGCGTGTCCCGGACAGCCCCACCGCTGCCCCCTGCGCATGGAGCGCGCGCGCGATATCCGCACCAATCCCGCCTGACGCGCCTGTCACCAGCGCGTTTTTACCCGTTAAATCAAACATCTATCCGCCCTTCTTCATTCAAACCTGCGCACTGGTTCGCTCAGGATGCCAAACCGTGCAACTTCTTCTTCCGTCAAGATATATATCCCGTCGGCCACGCCCTTTCGCAAGGCAAAGCGGTAAAACCTCTGTGTGCCCAACATATCCGCCACATAGCGCGCACGCGCTGCATCCTGCGCCATGCCCCTCAGCCCGATCTGCGAACCCTCGACCATGCGCCGTTCCACCCCTGCCAAAAACAGCAACACAGCATCGCCGTGCACCACACTGTCGCTCTGAAGCGCCGTACCCAGGCCGCGCCCCCGAATGGCATAGCCCAACTCAAGTGCGGCGACGCCATCGCGTACCGTTTGGATATTCTGCAACACGACCGTCGTGATCTGCGGGTTCTGCCCCATCATGGCGGCGAATTGCGCGGGCGTGCGCCGCGTCACCTCCCCGCGCAGCATCACGCGGGTGCCCACCACCGTAAACGACACCGGACGCCCTAATTTGAGGTCACTGCCACAGCCCGCCAGCGCGGCACCGCCGCCCAGCAGCACCGCACGCCGTGCGATCTCACCCCTCAACGGCCGCTTTCACATCCGCCGCGGCACCCACATTGCGCAACACCGCGTCCTTGTGGATACGCCGGATCATGCCCGACAGCGCTTTGCCAGCGCCGATCTCCCAAAACTCGGTAACGCCTTGCGCCACCATCCACTCGACGCTGCTGCGCCAGCGCACGCGGCCCGTCACCTGTTCTACCAGCAATTGCGCGATAGGCTCCGCCGTCGCTACGGCCTCCGCCGAGACGTTCGATACAAGCGGCACCCTCGGCGCTGCAAAAGTCACATCCGCCAACGCCTGTGCCATCGCATCTGCAGCAGGCTGCATCAACGCACAGTGGAAAGGTGCGGACACCGGCAGCGGCAGCGCGCGCTTGGCGCCCGCTGCCTTGGCCATATCGATCGCACGGGACACCGCCGCCGCACTGCCTGAAATCACGTTTTGCGTCGGATCATTCTCATTTGCCAATTGGCACACATCGCCCTGCGCCGCCTGCGCCGCCAGTTGTTCCACGTCCCCAGCCGACAGGCCCAGCACTGCCGCCATCGCACCCTGCCCCACCGGGACCGCTGATTGCATGGCAAGCCCGCGGGTGCGCAAAAGCCGCGCCGTATCGGCCAGCGTGAACACCCCCGCCGCGCAGAGCGCCGAATACTCCCCCAGACTGTGGCCCGCGACGAAGGACGCGTGCGTCACCTCCACACCCTCAGCCTCAAGCGCCGCCATCGCCGCCAGCGACGTCGCCATAAGCGCAGGCTGCGCATTTTGCGTCAGGGTCAGGGTCTCGATATCGCCCTCCCAGATCATCGCACTCAGCTTTTCACCCAACGCATCGTCGACCTCGTCGAACACCGCCTGCGCGCCCGGATATGCCTGCGCCAGATCGCGCCCCATACCGATGGTCTGCGCTCCCTGACCGGGGAAAACAAATGCAATGCTCATAAAACAGCCTCCAGAAACCTTTCGCAGCGGTGTAGCGAAGCGCGCGCGCCCTCACAAGAGCGCACACAAGCTGCGCACAGGCTGGCAATTGCTATGGCGCCGATACACTTTAAGTAGCAGTAAATGTTACTTTACGGAGCAGATCATGGCCCTCGCAAACACCCATACCAATTACGGCAGCGCCGCGCGCGTGTTCCACTGGCTTACCGCTTTGCTGGTGCTGACGCTCATTCCCGTGGCGGTCATCGCCAATGAGCTGCCCTACAGCACCTCGGAGGAACTCGCACTCAAGGCGTTCCTCTTCTCGCTGCATAAAACGCTCGGCATCGCCGTGTTTTTCGTCGCGCTCTTGCGCATCATCTGGGCCATCAGCCAGCCCAAGCCTACGGCCCTGCACCCTGAGCGCAAGGTCGAGACCTTCATGGCCGAAACCGCGCATTGGCTGCTCTACGGCAGTCTCGTGCTGGCACCGCTGTCAGGCTGGGTGCATCATGCCGCCACCGCAGGCTTTGCGCCCATCTGGTGGCCCTTCGGCCAAAACCTGCCGCTCATCGCAAAATCCACGACGGTCGAGGCGGTGACATACGGATTGCACTGGGTCTTCGGCAAGGTCATGGCGGCAACGATCCTGCTGCATATCGCAGCCGCGCTCAAGCACCACATCATAGACCGCGACGCCACGCTGAGCCGGATGCTGTACCACATGCCCAACCTGCCCAAACTCACGATCATACACCACAGCGCCCCGCCAGCCATCGCCGCCATAGCAATCTGGGCAACCGTGCTGAGTGGCGCCGCAGCCTTCGGCCTGTACGCCCCGCATGAGCGCACGACACAGGCCGCCGCACTCGAGCAGGTCGCCTCGGACTGGACCGTGCAGGACGGCAGCATCGGCATCACCATCACGCAACTCGGCTCAACGGTGGAGGGAAGCTTTGCCGATTGGACAGCCGAGATCAGCTTTGACCGCGAGGTCACCAGCGGGTCAGCCGGCGAGGTCGAAGTTATAATCTCCATCGGCTCGCTCACAATCGGATCAGTGACGGATCAGGCGATGGGCCCTGATTTCTTCAGCGAAAGCACCTTTCCGACCGCGACCTTCAGCGCAGATCTGATCACGAGCGCCGACGGCAACGTCGCCGATGGCACCCTAACCATTCGGGAGCAAAGCGTGCCGGTGCAAATGCCCTTCAGCCTTTCCGTGGGTGACGGGGTGGCGGATGTGACGGCGGATCTGACCCTCGACCGTCGCGACTTCTCCATCGGCGACAACATGACGGATGAAGGCTCGCTGGGCTTCTCCGTGCAGGTCGATATTCCACTCACCGCGACACGCGGTGACGGAACATGACGTGAAAAGGCCCCGCACAGCATCGCTGGCGGGGCCCGGCATTTAACGACGTGTGAAGAAATTATTCGGCTTTCATCGCCTCAAGCGAGATGCGCACTTCGACTTCGTCACCCACATTCGACGCGAAAGCACCAACATTGAAGTCCGAGCGCAGCAGCGTCGTCGTTGCGTCAAAACCAGCCCATGGCTTGTTCGCCAGCGGGTTCATGCCTGCCTGGTTCAGCGTGGCGTCCAGCACGACGGATTTCGTCACGTCGTTCATCGTCAGATCACCTGTGATCAACGCTGTGTCGTCGCCGGTCACTTCGATGCTGGTGGAGGTGAACGTCACCATGTCTTCGTCGGTCGCGCCGAAGAAATCGTCGGACATGAAATGGCCGTCGCGCTGTTCCCAACCGGTGAACATGGAGGTGACGGGCATCGAAACAGTCACCATCGAGTTTGCGGGATTTTCTTGGTCAAACATGATTTCCCCTTCAAAACCGGAGAACATGCCGTAGGTCGTTGAGAACCCCAAGTGGTTGTAAGAAAACACCACCTGGCTGTGGCTCGAATCCAGCGTGTATTTCTCCGCAGCCGTCGCGTTCTCCGCAGCCATCGCGAAGGAGGCGGAGGTGGACAGAAGGGCGGCAAGGACGAAAGATTTCATTGGTAACACTCCATATTGTATAAGGTATACAACTGGGTGTTTGCCTCGCAAATCACAATCCCGCAGAAATCAACACATCGTGCGCGCCGCTGAACAGGGTGGTAGACGGCACGACCGCGAGAGGCAATTCAATCCAGTTTGCCCGCCTTGCGCAATGCGGACAAGAGCCGCTCATGCACCTCAGGGTCGCTCAGCGTTATCTCGGCCAGCAAACGATCGCCCTGTCCCCAAAAGGTGATGCGACGCCCCACGAACTCTACCGAGTCCAGATCATCGAACATGCAACGCTCGATCACGCGCAGCGCGGGCTCGACGCCCTCCCGCACGATGCGAAGCTCCGCACGCGCCACGTCGATCTCCACCGTCGGCGGCAAAGGCGGCTGGGACGCATCGAAAAGAGCTGCACTGCTCAAACCCGCAACCGACGAGACGGCCAATTTGAACAACATGACATCGCTTTCCCAGACTGCGCCGGGTGTGAGCCAAACCAGCAACGCCACCAAAGCGAGCGAAACCGCCGCGATGCGGCAGGCAATCCGGCGCATGAGGCGACTGCCGTCGCGTCTGCTGGCAATCCCCATGGCTGCGCCTCGGCTGAAACTGTAATCTGTCGTCAGGGTCATTGCGCTATACTTCTCATTTGTGAATAAACTTTCGCAAATGATATTGACGAAATCACGGCACGTATGCGGCAATTGTTGTAATTTACCGCGGCGCACCCGGGCTGGGCATCAACATGGCTTGCGCCACGCGTCAAAGGGTGTATATCGACCCTTCCTTTGCACAACGGATAAACCGCGCAGACTCTCGTGGTGGGGCCGCAAAGGATTAACGCCCTGCCTATGAAATGCGCTTTGATATAAATGGAGCACACATGCCGCTATATGAGCATGTCATGATTGCGCGTCAGGATTTGTCCAACACGCAAGCCGAAGGCCTTGTCGAGCATTTCGGCACCGTTCTGTCCGACAATGGCGGAACACTCGTGGATCACGAGTATTGGGGCGTCAAGACGATGGCCTATAAAATCAACAAGAACCGTAAGGGACACTACGCCTTCCTGCGCTCGGATGCACCCGCACCCGCCGTCCAGGAGATGGAGCGTCTGATGCGCCTGCACGACGATGTCATGCGCGTGCTGACCATCAAAGTGGATGCGCACAAAGAGCTGCCATCGGTTCAGATGCAAAAACGTGACGAGCGCCCAGAGCGCCGTGAACGTCGTTGATTTTAGCTTGAAGAAAGGACACTAAACCATGGCCGCAAAACCATTTTTCCGCCGCCGCAAAGTCTGCCCCTTCTCGGGCGACAACGCACCGGCGATCGACTACAAAGACACGCGCCTGCTGCAACGCCACATCTCCGAGCGTGGCAAGATCGTGCCGTCCCGCATCACTGCAGTATCTGCGAAAAAGCAGCGTGAGTTGGCCCGTGCCATCAAACGCGCCCGCTTCCTCGCCCTGCTGCCCTATGCCGTGAAATAAGGAGTAGAATACATGCAAGTCATCCTTCTCCAACGTGTGGCCAAGCTGGGCCAGATGGGCGACGTCGTGGACGTCAAGCCGGGCTACGCACGCAACTATCTGCTGCCACAGCAAAAGGCGCTGTCGGCGTCCAAGGCGAACATCGAAGCCTTCGAGGGCCGCAAAGCACAGCTTGAGGCCGATAACCTCGAGACCAAGAAAGAAGCCGATGCGATGGCGGTCAAGCTGAACGGTCAGCAGTTCGTCGTGATTCGCTCTGCTTCGGATGCGGGCGCGCTCTACGGCTCGGTCACCACCCGTGATGCCGCCGATTCCGCCACTGCGGAAGGTTTCACCGTGGACCGCAAACAGGTCGTTCTCACCGCGCCCATCAAATATCTGGGGATCCACGCGGTACAGGTCGTCCTGCACCCAGAGGTCGAGGCCACAATTGAGCTGAACGTCGCCCGTTCGCCCGAAGAGGCCGAGCTGCAAGCCGCCGGTAAATCCATCCAGGAGCTGGCCGCCGAAGAAGAAGCCGCCGCAGAATTTGAGATCTCGGAGCTCTTCGACGACATTGGATCGGCTGCTGCCGAAGACGACGATCTTGCCCCGTCTGCGGGCGTGTCGCCCGACGACACACCAGACAACGTCGAGGAAGCCGCCCGCGATTGATCGCGTGCATGGCTTTGGACATGTGGAGACGCCGCGCATACCCTGCGCGGCGTTTTTTCATTTGCGTCGAATGCTAAATAGCTCTCGGCCGAAAGACACTGCATCCACCCTTGTTTGCCGCCCGTTGACCCCCATCTACTAAGATACGCAAAGAGGAGGATCAAAGACGATGCAGTGCCCCATTGACGGAAACCAACTGGTCATGAGCGACCGCAACGGTGTCGAAATTGACTATTGCCCCCAATGTCGCGGTGTATGGCTTGACCGTGGTGAGTTGGACAAGATTATCGAGCGGAGCGTTGTCGCAAGCCCGCCGCCCCCGCCACAGCCTTCCGCCGCGCGCGGGTATGACGACTATGACGAGCAACCGCGCCGCAAGAAAAAGCGCGACAGCTTCCTGAGCGATATTTTTGACTTCTAGATCGCGGACGCGCACAAGTATCGCGTGGGCCTAGGCGAAGCTTTGCCCAAGGGCCATGCGGGGCTTGCGAATATGAGTGTTGCGCATAAGGGTGGCGCCACCGAAGCCATTCCGGACCGCTCCCATGACGACTGTCTTACGCCGCCGCTTTTTGCTAACCCTCGCTGCGGCACCCCTCGCCGCCTGCTCGGCCCCCACCGCCGACGCGCCGCCCGTCACCGGGCTCCCCCTTCATCCGAATGAAACGCCAGCTCTGCGCGCGTCCATAAATCGTTGGGCCGATCACTACGAGGTACCCCGATCGCTTGTGCACCGGCTCGCGACACGCGAGAGCACCCACAATCCCACCGCGCGCAACGGTCCCTATTACGGTCTGTTGCAAATTCTGCCCCAAACCGCCCAGACCATGGGCTTCAAAGGGCAGCCCGCAGAACTTCTTAATGCCGATACGAACCTAG